>Ga0208382_1000454_pt1 | contig 13952 bp, 13 predicted proteins | sample CryBogCBE28Sep08_FD_184582 | JGI IMG/M metagenome (GOLD analysis project Ga0208382, IMG submission 184582) | Freshwater microbial communities from Crystal Bog, Wisconsin, USA - CBE28Sep08 (SPAdes) | ecosystem: Environmental > Aquatic > Freshwater > Lake | place: Crystal Bog, Wisconsin, USA...
GTCTTTAGCAGCTTGCTCGGCAAACTTGTCGGCCTTGTCCATTTCGCCAGCACGACTTTTAATCTTGTTCCAGACATCGACTTTGCCAGCTTGCATGAACAACATTTGAAGTTCAGATTCAAACTGGCGGGTCTGTTCCAACGCCATCTCAATTTCGATAGCTGCGCCCATATTGGAAGCATTGCCTGACTTTTTAGCCTCTGTAACAGTCTTTACAGCCACATCCTTGGCTGTGAAATACCGACCCAATACAGGGCCAAGAGACGCAACATCGTCCACAGTCTGACTGGCCTGTTTGACCATCTTGACTGCTTTTTGGATGCCCGAAAGGGCAAGGCCGATGCTTATTGGGTCGATCATTTGATGCTCATGAAATTATGAGTTAAATAGCCAACGATAGAGCTAATAGCCGAAACAATGGACATACCAACCCAAAAGCCGCCTTTTGACTTGTTAGCCAGTTCAAGCAATTGCTCCATGCCATCCTCTAGCTTATCCACCTTTTGTGTCAAATCTTCGACTTTCTGCCAAAGCTGACCATATTTAACCAGATCAATATCGCTCATGATTTTTGAATGTAAGCAAGAGCGTAATAGAGAGGCAAGTTAGTACCTGTGCCGCTAGTCACGCTGGAAGTAAAACCACCGTTGTTACCCACGCCGTATGTGTTACCAGCGCCAACAACGAACGAATCTTGCAAGTTAGGCGTACCGTTCTGACCGTTACACAGATAGTAGCCAGAAGGAATTGAAGCGATAGAACCCGACCACATCAAGATACAGCCGCTAGGAACTTGGTTGCTGCTGGTCAGAGTCGTGGGAATTCCATACAAGTTATCGTATGTTTGCAAGATCGAGTTAGTGCTATCAGCAAGAACAAACTTGTAATTTGTGCCAGAAGGCAACCAGATTTCTTGTGGAGGCCGACCATCTGTGCCAAGCTGAATAGGGTTAGTGTTAGATACGCTGCCAGACGATGTGGTGTAAGTCGCAGCAGGGGTGCTAGTACCAGCCAGATAGGTATAAAGATACCCGCCAGCCAAAGGCAAGCCAGTAGTGGTAAAGAACTGAGCGCCGTTACCGATGGGGGCTAATAGATAACTCATTTAGTTTCTTTCTTAGGTTTGCCAATGTCAGATAGCCGAGTACCAGCACCAGGCTTCAAAGATTCTTTTGTGGCCTTTTGAGCAGCATTAGCCGCCCGTCTTTGCATAATTGTCGTGCCAAGTTGCAATCCTGGCACAGCAACGTTAATGCCGTGTTCAGCAGCGCCGCCAATAGCAGATTTAACGTTTTCAGCCAAAGCACCGACCAAAGTATTAGAGTTGTTAACAAACGAGCCTCTAGGCTGTGCTTGCGTGTATCGAGCCACATTGCCTAATGTTTTCAATTGAGGCGTAGATTCACCAACCAATTGTTGCAACTTGGGTTCAATTTGCTGCATAGCCCGATTGAAACCAGCTTGAGAGAAATTGCCGTTGTTGTCAACAATACCAGCTTTGTTTTTAAGCCAGTTAATAGTAGCTGAACGAACGTGTTGGCTGGCTTCGGAATCTTTGCCAAGCTGCTGCAACATGGTTTCTAAATCACGAACATTGCCGCCAATAACGTATTTGTTAATAAACTTGTCGGGAGCAACATCATTCACCGCTGCTTGATATGCAGGGTCTTTTTGTAGCAATTGGAAGCGTTCACGGGCTGCATTACGGGCAACGTCAGCCAAAGGTTTGAGGTTTGCCGCTTCTTTAGTCAAAGGTAATTGTTCTAATGAATCACGAACAATCCCTAAAGCACGAACAGCATTACCATCTCCAGCACGTTCCGCTGTTCGCATGGCAGAAGCCAAGTTAGAACGCATAGCCTCAAAATTCTCATACGTCATTGGTGCGCCTTCTTTGTAGGCGTTCAATTGACGATCAAAAGCTGGAGGCAAGAAATCAGTTTTTAACTCTTTACCTAACGATTGGAAAGCATTGTTAGCAAACTGTTTGGCATCAATTGGAATGTCGCCACCAGCCGCATCACGCAATGCTTTATATTTATCAGATATTGCAGCGGTGCGCTGTGCATCTAAATCTTTGTATGCGTTAATGATGCCTTCTGCATTTTCCACATGATGTGTTGCATAAACATCGGGAGCAGCTTTGTCCCTAATAGCATTGATGTTTTCCAACAACTGACCATTTTGTTCGTTGTATCGTTGCGCTAACTCAGGGTCACGACCACGGCTGTTCATTTCATGCGAAAGAACATTTACATCTTGTGATGCTTGGCCTTTGGTCAAACGCACAGGAACAGGCAACGAATCGGCTTCAACGTGACGATTCAAAGCCTCTAAGTTAATGTCGTTTGCAGGTACTCCACGCAAAGCCGCTTGCGTTTCTGGTGAGGCTTGAGCTAATGCCGCTTTAATTTCGGCTTCTGGCGTCAATTGAGCAGCACCAATGCTTTGTGCGCCAAATCCAGTTTTAGGCTTTGTTACTGTGTCAACAATACGGGCAGCTTCTGGAACAGCCATTCGTTCAATAGCTTGATAGCCACGACCAACAGCACGACCAGCAGGGCCAATAACTTCAGCCGCTGGAGCCGCCAAAGTACCCATCATGTTTTGAACGTCACCAACAGGCAAACCAGTTTGCTGAGAAATCCATTGAGCGCCTTTGCCAATGTTTTGCCCAACAAAATCCATAATCTTGCGGCTGGATTCTTGTTGATAGCTTGGCGTTTGCGTCACACCGAACAATTTACCAAACGGCTGACCAAGTTGTTGCTCAATACGTTGTTGCGCCGCTGCCGCTTCTTCTGGCGTATGTTGCAAAGCACGTTGACCAGCATAAGTAACAGCGCCAGCCACGCTAGGAATAATGCCGCCAATGGTTGTATCAGCCAGAGATGCAGCGCCTTGACCAAACTGTTTGGCATATCCAAGAGCTTGCTGCTGACCTTTTTGGCGTTCTGCCAGCATATCTTGCATGATCTTAGGCACATTGCTTTTAGATTCAGCAGATACTGGCGCTGCTTCTGTTGTAGCGGCTTTGGTAACTGGTGCGCTTAAATAGTCCTCTAATGGGTCGCTAGAACCTTTTACAGACTGAACATATTTAGTAGGGTCAGCGGTTTTAAACCCACCGTAAGCAGCCAATGCTTTGTCCAAGCTGCCTGTTTGGTTATAAAGCTGAGTTAGATATTGACGGGCAGCTTCACGGGATTGCTTTTCATCCATTGGGTCAAACTTAATACCCTGCTTGCCAAGCATATCAACTGTGCCAGGCATGAATTGGTAAGCACCCATTGCCCCGCTAGTTTTGTTGACTGCTTTTGGGTTGCCGCTGCTTTCAGTTTGCTTTAAACGGTCAAGCAAAGCCTCAGAAATAGGGGATTCAGCCGTTCCGCTGCTTAAATACTGCTCAAGAGCATCCATCAGAGTTCCCCTGTTGAGGTCAACTTTTTAAGGTTACGCCATTTTTCAAGGAAGATTTTACGCTGTGCGGGGTCACTTGGCATGATCTTATCCAACTCTGCTTTTTGTTTCGCAGGGTCTTGGATGCTGTTGACAATGCTTGCAGCTTCAAACAATCGGCTGTCTGAATTTTTGTTCCAATTTTGCTGGAAAGCAGCCATGTTGTTATCGCCATACTTGCGATAGAAATTTTGTACCGCAGTCGCTTGCATATCAGTACCCGTCAATTGGGCATCATTACGACGAACAATGTTACGCAACACACTTGGAGGATAAGTTTCATCACCAGAAGCCAAAGCCGCTAAATGCTTTCCGGCATCAGTTTTTAACTGGTTGTCATTCATTGCCGACAATTGCTGATTAGCAATGTCTTTAGACAATTGTGTGTATTTCTGACCCAAATCAGTACCAGCAACCTTGCCATACTTACGAGCAATATCAGCAGTCCAACCTGTTGACCAATTGCCCAATTGTTTTTCAATTTCATCAACGGTTTGCAACGTTTCTTGATTGTTGCGCTTAGCAGTAACCAAATTAGATTGCGCCCCTAACAAACCTTGACGATATGTAGTGCCTTTAGCCGTGTCATCAGCTTCTGTTGGATTAGGGATATAAGGCTGTCCAGCAGAGCGAACTGGATGCGGTAATGGTGTAGGTGCGTTATGGTCAAACGCTGCACCCATTTGAGCGCCTTGGACGCCTTGAGGCTGTTGAGGTTGTTGGAAACCTTGAGCAACACCAACGGTAGCCGTGGGTGCTTGACCTGGCATATTCTGCGTAGTAACAGTCTGACCAGAAGGTGTAACTTGAATTTTAGAAGCAGCAATTTCTTGTGCGCCTGTTGGCGTCAACATACCAACACCAATCTTGCCAGCAAGTTGAGGCAACATCGCTGGATTCTTAACCAAATCAATTGAATTTTTGTAAGTTTCAGCAAGGCGCTTAACGTGTTTTGAGTCGTATTGTTCTGCAATATCGTCAAGCGACTTTTTATATTCTTCTGGGTCGATAACTTTGTTGTTAGCTTTTTCCAAGAATGTTGCGCCAAAAATGCCACGTTCTTGAGTGGTCAATTGGTTTTTTGCCGATGCCGCTTCAGTCTGAGACTTAGCCAACTTGGTCAAATCTTCAATGTATTTTGTTCCCGTCATGGGGGCAAGACCAGGAATAGCTTTGTTAATTTTCTCTTGATCTACTTCGCCGTTAGTCTGAAAGTTCTCAGGATTAGCCATAAACGCTTGCATAGCCAAACGTTCTTTGTTGGCCTGTTGCAATTGAGACAGTTCAATTCCACCTTTTTGTGCGCCTTGCTGTGATGACTGCAATTCGGCTTGCGCTCTTTGAACCGCCAAGGGGTTCATCTGCTGCGCTTGTTGCAGTTTTAATTGAGCTTCTTGCAATTGCAAAGGCTGTAACTGCTGCGCTTGTTGAAAGTTTTGAATTCCAGAAGCGGCGTTAACCATGTCAGCCAACGATGTACGTTGCTGTGGTTGAGCGTAATTTGTAAAAAATTCAGCCATCTTTAATCCTTAACTTCCTTTTTGACCAAGCAAAGTAGCCAACGTAGCAGTATTAGCAAGGTTGCTAATTGTGTTTGATGTGTTCTGCGCTTGACCCACAGTAGCGCCAGCATTAGCAGCAGCAATACCAGTAGCCAAGTTAGTCGCTTGATTGCCGTATTGTGAGCCAGCCGCAACAGCTTGTTGGTTAGCAGAAGTACCTAAACCAGCAATACCCGCCAAGCTGTTATAGATGTTATTGCGCTGTGACTGATAGTTGTTGAATGCGTTTTGGTACGCATTGCCAGCGTAATCTTGAGTATATTGCTGCAAGCCCTGCAAGGTGTTACCAGACAAAGCACCGCCGCCAACGTTAGCCGCACGTTGATTAGCCATTTGGCCTTGATTCAACATGAACTGATAGTTAGGCGCTAACTGAGCGTTAAGGTCTTGGTTGTTAAACTGGTTTTGGAAGTAACCAAGATTGTTTTGCAAGCCAGTTAAGCCTTGCTGACCCGCTGCTTGATAGGGTGCAAGTTGGGTTTGCAAACCAGAATAAATGCCGCTAAGAGTGTTTTGAGCCTGTGTAGCAGAGGCTTGTTGTTGAGCTTGCGCTGAACTGATTGCATTGTTGTTAATAACGCCGCTTGCAAGACCTGCAGCACCACTACCAAGGGCGGCTAATTGGGCGGCAGTAAGACCTGTTCCTAATACACCACTAGCAGCAGCGCCAGCACCTGCAGCAGCTGCACCTGCACCTGCTGCGCCTGCACCACCAGCTGCTGCAGCTTTTGCAGCTGCAGCTTTTGCGGCGGCGTCAGCAGCAGCTTTATCAGAGGCGGCCTTGGCAGCAGCGTCAGCAGCAGCTTTATCAGCGGCGGCTTGTGCATTAGCCGCATCTGTAATATTGGGACTAATAGCACTTGTGCCATTTAAACCAGCATTAGCCAATCCAGTAGCATTAACAAAACTATTTGCGTTTCCTAATGTTGCCAAGCCAGAAGGTGTTATGCCAGTAGCACTAATAATTCCACCAGCGTCAGCAGCCCGAGCTGCGTTAATGAATGACGCTTCATCCATTCCTAAAAGAGTTGATGTTGGTGTAATAATACCTTGAGCGCCGCCCATACTTGCCAAACTTGGAGCAGTAGCCGCAGAACTAAGCCCTTGAGCGCCACCCATGTCGGCTAAACTTGTTCCAGCACTATTAGAAAAAGCTGTTGTTCCAAAATCAGCTGGGACTTTGACGCCTTGAGCACCACCCATGTCGGCTAATGATGTTGAACCAGTATTAGTTCCAGCATTAAGTCCTAAATCTGTGAGCGTAGCATCAGAGCCAATAGCCGCAGTATCAAAACCTGCACTTGCTAAAGCAGCATCAGTAGCAGCTTGACCAGCAGCGTATTCGCTAGCAGAAACTAAACCTGCATCAGCAAGACCACCACCAGCCACATCAGCTAAAGCGCCACCAGCCACGTCAGCGACAGCGGATTCACCAATACCGCTAATAACAGCGTCAATAACAGCAGAAATGCCCATAAGTTACCCCAAAACTATTGAATAAGTCTTTTCAAAATAATGACCACCCAATCTCTCAACCAAATGCCCATAATCAAGAAAAGGCTTCATGTGGAATAAGATTCTCTGTGGTGACCGCTTTTTAATTTCTTCAGTCGTCCACTTTAGAAACCTATATCCAAGCAACCCCTTTCTGTAATCAGGGTGAATATAGAGAATGTCTGAGCTAGCCGTGACGCTTTTTTTATAGTGCAAGTGGTTTACCACCATCCACAAACTATAACCAACCAATTTGCCATCATCTCTTGCTGTATGAACTTCCAAAATCTTGGCGTTTTCAAGCGTCTTATAACGGTCTAAGTCGGGGTCAAGCTCTATAACATCAGTGCGTTCTGCAATTTCTTCATAATGCTCTTTAAAAAGGGCCAATGCTTCATCAACAAATGGAAACAATGGCTCTTTTTGAAAAGTTATCATGGGCTGTAATATGGTACTTTGAAGGACTGACCGTTCACCGTTACGTTGATAAATCCCACAGGATTGCTAGGCAAAGTTGCAGAACCAGCAGTCGCTGTGGTTGCACTACTGAAGTTTAACAAATTAAGGAAGAATTGTTGCCAACTTCTTGTTGGTCTTTGCGTGTTTCCATCCAAAAAAACCGATTGTGGATATGGATTTAACTGCTGTGTAGTAGAAACGCCGTTAGCCATTAGTTTTCTCCCACGCTAGATTTCAAGTTAGCCGACACAATTACGCTGTTTACAGGGTCAGTAAAGACCACTTCAAACACACGATCTCTAGCCCATCCCAAGCGCCGCCAGATAGCACGATTCTTGTACCGACCAAGCTGCCCAATAGTTACCCAGTATTCCCGTGACCATGTAGAGCCACCATCATTAGACCAACGAACCATAGCTTGAGGCGAGGTCGTTGTTTGATTAGCCGTAAAAGAATTGCCTGTGCCAATCGTATAAGTCTGGAAAGATTGAATAACAAAACTCTGGCTAGGCGAAATCACCAGCGTATTAGGTGACGAAGTAGTTATGCCTTGAGTAAACAGCCCCGTTGTTCCTGTGCCTGGCTGAAACTGAATTTGCAATTCGTCAAAATACTGACGCTGCAAGTCGGTAGTCAGGTGAGGCGTCCTACGCAATCTGCGTATAGTTTGACCGTCATCTGTGTAATTCTGTGGGTCAAGTTCGTAAATCTTGCCGTTGGCATAATCGCCAACAAGCACCATGCCTTGGAACAAAGCCGAGCAGTTAGAAAGATGGCGGGTGTATTGATTACCGTCCCAATACAGCCATTTGTGCCACATCTGGGTTGTTGCGTCATAGCACCAAGTCAACCCATTAGCACCAATACTAGGGAAAGTCACCACATAAACTTCGTGGCCCTCTAGCTGGTAAGTGTAAGCAACAGCATCGCTAACTGTCTGATTTACAAGCGTATTTTCAACAGCATGAGTAGATATGCGGGTTGGGATATACCCATTCATTTGCATGATCTGTGCTTGCCCACGGTTGTTGCGGGACACATAAGCAAACGAATTACCCAATCGATATAGCGACTGAGGCGCAGCAATACCGTGTTGAGTGGATGTGCCAGGGATACGCTGGAAAGGGAAGGGAATAGCGCCTACATCTGTCCACACTTCGGACGACACTTCACCCATCAAATAAACTTCACGATGGTCAGCGACCAAAGCGACTAGCTTATCGGGGGCTGCGTCTTTAAACGCATAGGACGTAGAGCTAGAAATGGGCGAAAGCAAACCAGAAGCGCCCCATTGCTGCGTCCCAGGGTTGTTGTAAACAAAGTAGTTATCCACAATGTCAACAGACGAACCACCAGAAAATGCACCATCAGTAGAGGGCAAAGTCGTGAACTGGATAGCGTAAAGCGTTTCTGAGCCAACGGTAGCCGTACCGCTGACCGTGTATGTGCCTGTGCCGCCAGTGCCAGTTCCAAGGGCTGTAATCACTACGTTGGACGAAATGCCAGCGCCGTAAATAGTCTGTCCAAGGTGCAAAGTGCCGCTGGTAACGGCTGTGACTGTCAAAACATTGGCTGTAATAGAGCCAGTAACAACAGCGCCAACAGTAGACGAACCTAACTTGCTTGCAGCGACTGTTTGTGATTGGTTGACTGTGTATGTGCCAATACCGCCTGTACCCGTCCCTAAAGCCGTAATAACCGTGTTAGCAAGGACGCCAAGGCCATTTAAAGATTGATTGATAGCAATCGTGCCAGAACTGACGTTTGTAACGGTTAAGGTTGTCCCGCTAACCGAGCCAGTAAATACAGCGTTCGCAGGGCTAGAAATATACCAAACATAGCGCCGTGAACCGTCAACAATGTAAACGTTAACGCCGTTGTCGCTAATTTGAACTTGGCCTGTTGACGTGTTTAAAATGCCAATAACGTTAGCCACTAAGTTAGAGGTCAGCGCATAAACGTAAGCACCGCAGACAACAATAAGTTGACTACCGCCAGAAACCGTGTGCATCCCACGAACCACAGCAGTATTTAAAACCGCTTGAGTGGTAAGACCAGGCGTAGGATAAAGCGCAACCACCCCACGGTTGCCAGGTTGCTTTAAAGGGTCAATCTCAGGTCGCCAGTTAATACACTCTTGCGACTCTTGATAAATTGATGGGGCTTCGTAACTTGGCCCAACAAAGCCAAAGTCACTCATCTAAAGAACCCCCCGCTGAGAATCCAGCCGGCATCCTTCTGACGACCCACCAGCAGAGCATCCGCATAACGTGCAACTTGAGGCGGCTTCATGTTGGTGCGCTTCACAGTCGCTTTGGCATCGTTAGCGTTCTTAGTAATCATCGCAATCTGCGTTGGCGAGGCTTTGCCATACATCGGCATTAAGAAATAAGCCAAGTTCCAGCGCAGAGCGTTTGTGTAGCCTTGAGGTAACTGAATCGTGTCGTTTACCGTTGTATAGCGGCTAAAAATGTTGTCGCTAAAGATGTGCATTTCACCTTGAGCGGGGTTAGGCCACAGATAGATATTGCCTAACAACTCTGTCGGCTGATAGTAAAGCGCCTTGGGCCAAGGGCCATTCAGCGTTTTCAAACCGATCATTTCGTATTCTTCCAGCGACAACACAGCTACTGGATAGTCCAAGCCACCGTTTGTAATCGGTACGCCGTTGCTGTTTGTGTTAATACGCACAAAGCAGCTAGAAATTGACAAGGGCCGCTGATAGTAAGCTGTAAACGTGACGGGAGAGGCGCTAGAGCCTACAACTTGAGATAAGTTAAGGGTATATGTGCCAGCTTCGTTAATGTTGCCGCCAGCGCCAGTTTGGAAGGCGACAATAGTTGTGCCTTGAATAACGCCGCCGCCGCTTAACATCATGCCAGCAGAAACGCCGCCAGAAGTAATGCCAGTTATCGTAAGAACTGTGCCGCTAATGTAGCCTGTGAAGGTAGCGCCGATTTCACCTGTTGGGCCAATTGTGTATTGGGTTTGGCCTGGCGTAATAGGGAAAATGATTTCATTTTTATAGAACACCATCATGGATTCGTTAGACCACTGATCGATCATGTCGTTCAGCATATCAAACGCATCCTGCGCCGCTTCTGGCGTAGGTGTTTCACCAGCTTCCAGAGCGCCAATGTCCTTAAGCGCCCTAGAAATGATGTCAATCGGCATTACCATTGTTTAAGCTCCAATGTAAACACTTGTGGTTTCCACGGGGGTACAACAGATTTCGACTTCTCAAGAAGCGCCAATTGTTCCTCTAGTCGTGATTTTATAAGATTTTTACCGTCTCGCATAGCCTCGGCTTCAATCCAATCAACGACTATTTTTTCTGTCACTTGGTCAAAAGGAATCTTCAGAATCGGGTCAGCAAACCACCAATTGCCCTCAGTCTCAACAGATTTATCGTCCTCTGATGCTGTGCAACGGTATTTAGCGTGAGTAATCAGACCATCAACGGCTGACAGTTCCTCAATTTTCCATGTGAATTGCATATCACGCCTTTGGTTCTGTAGGCCAAGTCATATCCCAAGGAAAGCCAGCTTCTTTAGGCAAGTCACGCAAGGCTTGACGGTATGTTGCCCATGCTGCTTTATCTACTGGCGCATCAGCAACTTGTGTCCAATCGCATTTAGATAGCTTATCGTCACGTTGCTGGCGTACCGATGCGGCTTGGGCTGCGTCAGTTGTTGCCTTGGCTTCATCATCCATATCGGCAACAGAATACTTGGTAAACCATTGACCGCCGATTTCTTGGACGCCATCACGATATGCCACTTGGTAACGTGTAGGTTGGGCTTGTGGGCCTTCCAGAACAGGGTCAACCCCAATAGCTTCCATGACTTCAACAGTCAGTTGAGCGTAAGAAGGGCCGTTGTTAGCTGCCAAGTAAGAGCGCAGTTCGCTCTCAAACATAACTTGGCCTGTTGATTTCAGTCGTAATTCCATGATGTGTCCTTATGCGATTGCGAGGAAAATGTAGCTAGCAGCATTGGTATTGATTGCTGCCAAAACAGAAGCATTGACTGCAAAACCTGTGGTTACTGATGTTACAGAGCCGAGCGTAGCCGATTCAGCCGCCGTGCTGTTCATCAACAAATACGGGTCAGTCAATGTCGTCATGCCACGGGCTGTGTCGTAAACGTACCAGTCACCAGTGCTGTCTGTGCGCTTAATCAGCACAAAGCGAGCGCCACCAGCAAAGCCGCAATTGATGGTTTGTGTTGTGCCGTTGCCTGTGTAGCTGCCTACTTTGCTCACGCCGGGGCAGGTTGCAAAGAGGTAGGCAACATATGTATCACCGCTATTATTAACAGCAACATTTGGGCTAATCGAAAAAACAGTATTAGTGGGCGATGTGTTATTCCAAATTGCATTAGTTTGTGTAGCATTTGTCAAGTTTAACGTAACAGTTTGATTGTTTCCGAGACTTTGACTATAAACAGGCCATGCTCTAGCAGTAGACCTACATTTAACAATAATTAACTCAGGCGCAACACCCAAGTTGTGCGCTTGGGTTGTTGCACTTCCCGTACCTGTATAGCAAACTACATCAAAAAAATTAGGGGCGCGGCGAAAGTTCCAACTACTTATTGTTGAATCAGCACTTTGACCAGAAAAATATGCACCAGTTTGAGAATCTACTTGATAATTAGCAAATCCTTCTGCTGATGTGCTACTTGTAGCTAATGTATTTGTTGAGCCTCTTAATCTATCTGCAAAAGTTGCTACAACAGGGCCAGCCGCACCTGTTCTGGTAGAACGTGTAAATAAATCTACTGGAAAATTAGACAAAAAATTTGGGTTTGTTGCAGACCCTGTTCCGCTTGATGGCCCCTGTAAAACAGGCGCAAACACCTTAGTCGGGTCAGTAGGCACAGCCATTGGGCCTCTGCGTATGGCTATGTAGATGAATGAAGTTGAAGTTGGATAACTATTAGGGTCTGATTTAAACCCAGTTGATGTTATTGAAAGTGTAGTTCCACCGCCTGTATTTTCAGCAGATGATGTGTTTGCCGCTAAAAGCGGATTATTTGAAAAATTAACAGGCGTAGAAGTAAATCCTCGCATATTATCTTCTATAACCCAATCTGATGTGCTGCTTGTTGCTTTTGTAATCACAAATTGAGGTTCATAACCAAGCGTTACAGTAGCATTACCTGACCCATTAGTAGTAAACGACCCACAAGTAATCACATTGTCTGTACCCGTCAGGCCAAAGCCTCCTGCGTTAGAGGCAAATAGGTAGGCAACGTAAGTGCCGCCAGAAGTATTTACATCTGTCCCTGTGCCAATAGTAAATTGTGTTGAAGTTGGTGCTGTATTATTCCAAAATACTGACTGTGCGCTTTGTGCATCTGTAAGATTTAAATATGTAACATAATTTTGCGGGTTTGTTCCGTTATTTGTACCAGAATGATAAACAGACCAATTTCCTGCTGTATCAGTTTGTTTAACAATAATGCAACCCGGAATTGAACCAAGATTGTGAGCAATGTTTTTAACAGAACCTGTTCCAGTATATGTCACAACATCAAAAAACTTTGGCTGCTTGCGGAATGTCCATGATGCAAATTTATTTCCATTTCCATTAACATATCCAGCAAACCTATCAGCACCCAAACTAAAACCATTTGTATTAAATGATGTTAATGTTGTTGCGTCTGTAACTGTTGCTGCATTTGTGTTTGTTACTAAATATTTACCTGCACCTTGAGCCGTATCAAACGAATTATTGTTACCCGTAACATCTCTAATTTTTATCCAAACAAAACCACCTTTGGTAGATAAATCAATACCATTAGTAATTGTTTGATTTGCACCAGTGCCTGTATAAACATAAGTGCTAAATACATTCTCTACATAAACAGGCACAACTGCCTTACCACCGCCATACGCATCTTGCGTGTCATTACCAGAAGTTTGTTGCAATGGCATCGCTAATCCTTATTTGTATTGTGTCAGGCTTGCCAATACGGTATATGCAGCACTTCCTGTTTTAACGACCGCATACCTATAGACGTCAAGTCCAGACGCATTACCAGCACTAGGAGCGCCGCCAATCCACTTAGGCGTTACAGATGTGCCGTCAATCGTTACAGCGTTGTTGTAGTAAGCCGTAGAACCTTGCGTAGTAATCAGCGTGAATGTAACCGATTGGCCTGTCGACAAAGCCGTGTTCAACGATGTGCCAGAACTGAAAGCGATATTCAGCGTCCAGTTATTAGCAGCGCTGGTTGTGTAGTATTGAACCGAGCCGCTTTGAACGTAAAAGTTAGTCGTAGCAGAGGGTGCAGCAGCCACCACGTTGACCGTTTCGTTGCTATCCAGCAAAGTAGTGCCAAACGTGCTTGTAGAGCCGTTAAACGTCTGTGTGGCTGTCCAAGTATTAGCGGCGCTAAGTGAAACGCCAGAGCTAGGCGTAGCAAAAGAAAGCGTCCCGCTGCCGTTGGTTTGCAAGAACTGGCCTGTCGAGCCGTCTGCGCTAGGCAAAGTGAATGAAACGGTAGACGATGTGTTAGGGCCAACTAAATTGACCGCACCGCCGCTATTTGCTTGGAATACTAATTGACCCATGATTGTCCTTTAAGGTGCAATGTAAATAATGTTATTGACAGTCAGAGCGCCTGTCGAGGGGTTGAACTTCAGCTTAGTTGAACTTGTATTTACCGCATTATTTCCAGAAGTTGCTGACACTATCGTTGGATAGTATGTCGCATTTGTGGAAGTATTGTCAGTAATCGCTACGTTTGTTGCATTGGTCGCTGTTGTTGCCGTGGTCGCAGTCGATGCGTTACCCGTCAAAGCGCCCACAAAAGTAGTTGAAGTGACGCTAGTCAACCCCGCAATCGTTGTAGCACTTGAACCCAAGCTAATAGCGGTCGAGCCAACCGTTATTGATGAATTGTTAAGGGCAGCGTTAGGGATGCTGGTCAAAGATGCGCCAGAACCGCTAAAAACAGTCGCCGTGAGCGT
>Ga0208382_1000463_pt1 | contig 13860 bp, 9 predicted proteins | sample CryBogCBE28Sep08_FD_184582 | JGI IMG/M metagenome (GOLD analysis project Ga0208382, IMG submission 184582) | Freshwater microbial communities from Crystal Bog, Wisconsin, USA - CBE28Sep08 (SPAdes) | ecosystem: Environmental > Aquatic > Freshwater > Lake | place: Crystal Bog, Wisconsin, USA...
AAGATTGCCATCCTCGGCTACGGCTCTCAGGGCCACGCCCACGCCTTGAACCTGCTCGACTCGGGCTTTGACGTTCGAGTCGGTCTGCGCGCCAACTCCACCTCGATCGCCAAGGCCGAAGAGGCCGGTTTGCGCGTGCGCTCCATCGCCGACGCCTGCGCCGAGGCCGACGTCATCATGGTCCTGGTCCCGGACACCGAGCAGAAGAAGACCTACGACAACGAGATTGCCCCGCACCTGACGGCCGGCAAGTGCCTGTTGTTCGCCCACGGCTTTAACATCCGCTTCAATCTCATCAACCCGCCGGCCGACGTCGACGTCGCCATGGTCGCCCCCAAGGGCCCCGGCCACTTGGTTCGTCGCACCTACGTCGAGGGCGGCGGTGTGCCGGCCCTGATCGCCGTGCACCAGGACGCCACGGGTAACGCCCACGGCATCGCCCTCGCCTACGCCTCGGGCATCGGCTCGGCTCGCGCCGGCGTGCTCGAGACGACCTTCACGGAAGAGACCGAGACGGACCTCTTCGGTGAGCAGGCCGTTCTCTGTGGTGGTGTGTCGGAACTGGTTCGCGCCGGTTTCGAGACCCTCGTCGAGGCCGGCTACCAGCCCGAGTCGGCCTACTTCGAGTGCCTCCACGAGCTCAAGCTCATCGTTGACCTCATGTACGAAGAGGGCATCACCGGTATGCGCTACTCCATCTCCGACACCGCTGAGTACGGTGACCTGACCCGTGGTCCGCGCGTCGTGACCCCCGCGGTCAAGGCCGAGATGAAGAAGATTCTCACCGAAATCCAGGACGGCACCTTCGCCGAAGAGTGGATCAAGGAAAATGAGATTGGCCGTCCGCGTTACCGCGAACTGCGTGACGCCGGCAAGAAGCACCCGATCGAAGAGATTGGCATCAAGCTGCGCGCCATGATGCCCTTCGTGTCGGCCGGCAAGAAGAAGGTTGCTGACGTCTCGGGTGGCGACACTGACTGAGTTTTACTCACTCCGTAGTAGTCATCGCCGCGGCGACCCTGATGCGCTTGTCATCACGGTTGTCGCGGCGATGTTCATTTCTTGACTGATTGATTTTCCTGTCGCTGACACCGGTGATGTCACAGTCCATCGAGATACTTGATGGTGAGCGGCGCAGGAAAGGGTTAGACAATGGCTGAGAATCAGGAAGTGGATGAACAGGAGCTCGCGCGCCGCCGGGAAGCCCTTGACCACTACCAGCGTCACGTTCACGAGCTTCCCTGTGCAACAGACTGCTCTATTTTCGGGGTCCCGAATCCCGTGGACGGTGACAAGTGGATGCTCCAGCGGTTCATCCTCGCGCAGGACGAAGAGCACACTTACGACCGAGCGCTGGCGGAGATGGCCTCGGTGAAGATAACTGACTGGATCTGGTTCGTCTTCCCGCAGATCTGGGGTCTCGCTACAAAACCAACGCCAACCTCGACTCGCTATGCATTGCGACGTGGGGGCGAGGCCCATGCTTATGCCGCCCACCCGGTCCTGTTTTCCCGACTGGTGGCCGACGTCCTCGAAAACTTTCCCAGCACGATTCAAGGGGTGTCAAACAAGAACTACGGAGGGCACAAGGGTTGGCAACATGACGTCCCTTGGCAGAGCGAATCGGAATAGGCTGCCGAGCTCTGCGTTGGTGGGCGTGAATACGAGAAGTCGAAGAAGGCGAAAGCGACTCACTCAAGGCGAAAGCGACGCGGATGAATCGACGAAAGGGGCAAGGCCTTCATTTGTCTCTTAACCTTTTCTAGCGGGTTCTGGGATATCGGTGTACCACCGTCTCAACTGGGGAATATTGACGAATATGCGATCGTCGCTCGGTGCCAATTTTGGAGAAGGCATGGCCTCTCTCTGCGTGATGCGGGGCATCGGAAGTTAAAGCACGGCCGCGCGGCGGCGGGTGCCAGTTTCCTGGTAGCGGGATCGAGCGGCTGGGCGTTTCGACAAGGTGCGGGCAAAGTCGTGGGGGTGCGGTCTAGCTTTGACCGTTGCTTTATTGGCTATCGATAAATGTTCGTAATTGGACCTGGAACTCATCCAGATTGTTCCAGAATGCGTCCGGCAGGGCATCATTGTAAAAGTAGGGGTACTCGCATCGCCGGATACCAAGTTCGATTTCACGCTTAGCAGCTCTGGACCACCGAAGGAAAACCTGCTCTAGTCCGTCAGAAAAGGTCTGCTTCACAAGGCTCGGACTCGGAAGCGTGTCGATTCCTTCGGTATCGATAACAAGGGTTTGGTCTTTCACCAAGCTATGGAGTTTCTGGATACCAAGCGCATCTACTCTAAGTTGGAATGCATCTCGCAATGCTGGGCGATCGCGTACTGGCCCAGACCCAGTGTCAAGTTCGATGCATTGTGCCGGCTTGGGTAAGTCTCCTGAAGGCATTTCCCAGATAGTGAGGTCTGGTGGAAAAAGTTTCAGATAGGGCTCGACGCTTCTAGGGGATAAAAGCGCTACCGCTACATACTGCACCCCCCCGAATTCGTCCGGGGAGAATTGGTCGAAGCGAAGAGACTGGAAGAGTCCGAGCATCTGAGACCGGTAGGCCCATTCATGTTCGACGCTTGAGTTGTGTGGAAGCATAGAGAGCGGCGTGCCTCTGTTGCCTAGCTCGTCTAACAAATCCCGAATCTCGCGACGCAACGCAACCAGGACCGTGTTCTCAAGAATCGCAAGTTTCTCATTGAGAATTGTATGAATGAGTCGGCAATTGTCGCTGCTGCATTGCTTTGGCTCTAAGTGCACCAAGGGCACCCGTGATTTAGCCCTTTGTGGAAGAACACTAAATCCTCGTTTGCCATCGTGCACAATTGGTGTGATTGGCTCGCTGTCATTGACGAAGCGTTCTAACTTGGCAATTTGAAGGATCGTATCGAGATAGTCTGCAGCCTCACTTTCGGACATGGAAGCGGTTTGTAGGACGAAATCGGTGCAAAGGCCTCGAAGGAATTCGATATCCGCGAAATCATCACGAACGGCTTGCTCCTGGATTCTTGCCGATTTCTCAATCCAATCCTGGAATTCCTCAAACTCTGGTGTTCGAACCTCGACTTCCACTTGCGCTTGGCGAAGCCGTCGGCGTGGATCGAGGACGGGCGACGTTGTTAATGAGTAGCAACTCGAAACTAAGAGTGCATGGGCTTCGAGGACTACAGCGAAGAGTTCTAGATCCCTGCCCCAAAGAGGGGATGTGATGAGGAGATTTACCGCTCTATTCAGATCATCTTCGATGCAGCGAAGCACCCTTTCGATATAGGAAGTGCCACCGAACGGAATAGGGCCAAATGACGGCCCCGATCCGAAAACGAAATTGTCATTGTGATAATCGAGCCATTCATCAATTGCGGTCACGATGTGGGCGACTATCCATTCAAGAGGCTCCGAATCGGTCCAGGGTGTACCGTTTTCGAATTCCTCTTCAATTTCGTCGTTTTGCAAACCACCGTCCATGACGAGGGCCGCATGAATGATGTGTTCTTTGAGCTCAAATAAGTCGTAACGAACAGTGCGCCACGGTTCCCAGTCGTCGTAGCTTCCGAGCTGCTCTTTGATGTCATCAATGCTCATGGGCACACTTTCGGTTAGAAGTCAGAACTTCGCGTCAATGAAAATCTTGTGCCGAAAGATAGAAGCTTCGTGCAGAGAAAGCATCGCATCACGAATCTACTCGAGACACATTTATCGGCACTCCGAGGAACTGGCTGCACTTTCCTCTTAGTTCCACGGTGTTGCGGTAAAAAGGGAAGATGCCAAATGACAACAGCCTTAAGACCAGCGGAGAGCTCTATTTCATCGGAGAGCGCGACCCAATAACGGAAGAAATTTCACCTTGGTTCAAAATTGGCCTAGTTAAGTATGGAGTCGTCGACGAGGTCAATCCCGAGGTCGAGGGCAGGACGAGTGAAGCGCGCCTGAAGGAACATCAGACTGGAAACCCTCGAGATTTATTTGTACGCCACAAGCTGACCACGCCAGCAGTGAGCTTTCTCGAAAACAAGATTCACCGTCTCTATGCGAGGGTTCGTGTCCGTGGTGAATGGTTTCGACTGTCAGATGAACTCTTAGAAACGATCATTGCGCATGCCGAGCGGTTGGCCAGCCAACTCCGTGAGCTTGAGGAAGTAATCGTCCACGCGGACGACTTCGCCGCATCTCCATCAACAGACGAAATCGCCCAGCCGACCGACGATATTCTCACGTGGCACGAACGCTGGCTGTGTGCAACAGTTGAGCTCACAGAAATATTGCACATCCGCAAGAAGATCGCAGCTGCTCTGTCAGCCGCAGAGGCGAAGGGCGAAGACGTCAGCAGGGCTGCGACAATTAAGCAAGAGACTCGGACGTCCTTTGATAAGAAGAGGCTCGAGGAAGAGTTCCCAGCGATCTACCAGGAGTTCATTGAGTTCGCCCCAAAATTGAGAGGCAACTTCATGGTGGTCCGAACCGGCGTTAAAGATCGAACGCTTGCTGAAATCAATCCAGCCTTGGAGGCGACACTGGGTCGGATCGCTGAGGCGCTGGTTGACGTTGAGGCTGGTCGTAAGCCTGCCGAGGGCTTGTCCGAATACCAATTAGAACTTGAGCCATTTCAAGCGAATGCGGAATGGGTGAAGGAGCTTGCTGAGTGCGTAATCAAATTTGCGAATAGTGCCGGTAAAGAAATCGAAGGCGTATGCAAGTGGAATCGCCGTATCGAGCAAGTGCCGGTTTTTAATCGAGCGGCATTTGAGTCATCGTATCCCGACCTTAAGGCCCAGCTCATGAAGGTCACTACGTTCGAACGAGTAGTGCCCGAAAATAAAAATCGACAACTCGGGGCTGAAGCTGACTCCGAAGAAGTGAACCCCTAGCTATGTCTTACAGCAGGGTCATTCCCCTGAGTCGATAGAACTCAACAATGCTCTCTGCGTCGAAGTTTGCGATGTCTGCACCTAGTGATCGCGGGTATTCAATCCCCATGGCGGTTTCGGTCATGTCCATGCCGATTTCGAGGCGGCCGAGAAGCTCATAGGCCTCACGAAGGGTGGCGAGTAGGAGCATTTTCACGGACTCTGATGCGGGCACGCGCGATGCAGCAACTCCTAAGCGACCAAAATATTCTGGCTTCCACATGGCACAGTCCGGCATATCAATCGCAACATCGCGCAGCTCCTCAAATAGCCAACTGAGTTCTGGCGCGTAGGGGGTGACGACAACATCGGGATCTGGATAGAACCCAGGTCCCGATGGCGTTGGTGTCTCGTTAGTGATGACAGCACCAGCGCCTCCCCACAGTCGCGAAGTCAAATGCTGGTTCGCACTAATTTTCCGGGCTAATTCGTCAAGCTGTTCGGTAATTTCCATAGGTCCTATGTATTCTCTCCCTGTGACAGGAGGGCGCACTTCTCGAATATTCGGCCGTGAGAGAGTCGCGGCACCTCTTTCGCCTTGGCTACATTGAAGAAGGAGTTGAGTGAGGTTCATGGACGTCTTTACACAGTTACAACAAGAGTTTTTGGCAAATCAAGTTTTACCGCCGAGCATCGAGGAGAAGTATCGAGCTGGTCTCCGCCGACTCGACGACCTTGTTTACTCAACTGACGAAACCATTGACACTCTCGCCGTGTATTTCTTCGACCAACAACTCGATCTAGTTGCGTCCGGGTCCGTCGCCCCGTACTTTTTTCTTGGCTACGTTGGGCATGGAGACAATTCCAATACTGTGACGTTGAATATCCACACCGGACAAGTTGCGGTGATGCTGCAATTTGGATTTGGTCCTTTGTGGACGAACTTCGTCGCCTGTCGGGTGCGGTGCGCAAAGGCATTCCTACTGCTGGATCGATTGCTTGCCAATGTTCCCGAGGCCGGTGATCAACTTGAATACATCGTTGCGTATAGCGACGTTCGCGGTGGGGCAGTTCTATTGAAGCGAGAACCAATGGCCGCCGCCAACGCAGTAAGAATTCTTCCGTCTGGATGGAGCGAACTTGATCACATATCGCTCTCAACGGCCGATGGTGCAGCTCCGACAATCGACGGTGGACTGTTCGAATGGCGTGAGCCAATCCCCTTCGAGCATGGGGCGTCGAAGTTTCTGGTCGAAATTGACGAGATATCGCTGTAGTGGTGTCTCGTCAGCCGGTTGCTAGTTTAAGAAGGCAGGTCATTTTCAACTCATAGGGACGAACATCGTTATGTCAGTAACTGTCAGTTTTTCGCCGAACTTTTTCCCATCGGTTGACGAATTAGAGCCCAACGAGATTAAGCGAGTATTGAAGTCGGTTTCGCGGTTTAGTGCCGATCCTGATGCGAACGGACTCAATCTTCATCCCGTTAAGTCCGACAACAAGAAGAGGCTCTATTCCTTTCGGGCATCTGATGAACTTCGTGTGTTGGCCATCCGGATGGGTGAAGGTCAGTGGATTCTTGAAGAAGCCGGTCACCATGATGCCCTCTACCATCGGGCTTCGACGGGTTGCTTTATTGCGGCTCATGATGGCGCATTAATCGGATTTAGTTCTGCTCTCGATGCGGATGATGACGAGGTACAGACCGTAAAGACCGGTTACGTTGCACCAAAGAAGCCAAAGCCAGCAGAGTTACTCAGCCACTGGACCGATACTGAGATGAAGGAAGTGGGATTTACAGAAGAGGCGATAGCGCTCATTCGATCGACCGAAAGTGTTGATCATCTTCTCGACCTAGATATTGACGAAGAATTGATTCTCCTCGCGGTGGATCTGATGGAGACGACGCCTGAAAAGTACCGTGAGAAGACAGAGGCGCCCGCGCTCTTTGAAGATGATGAAACTGAAGAGGCCGATTTCGTCGAGACAGTGCGTCAGCACGCAACGGCTTGGGGCTTTTCTGAGTTCCTCACGGGTGAGGAGCTGGCCAAGTTGTTGGAGGCGCCAATTGAACGCTGGATGATATTCCTGCACCCTCAGCAACAAGAAATTGTCGATCGCGTCTACGCGGGCCCAGCTCGTATAGGCGGCTCCGCGGGGACGGGCAAGACAGTGGTTGCCCTTCATCGGGCGGCATCACTCGCGCGAAAGTTTGCCGAGACCGATTCTGCCCCTCAGGTTCTCTTCACTACCTATATTCGTTCGCTACCGCCCTACTTCAACAAGCTCTACAACCAGTTGCCCAAGGCTTTTCCTGGGGGAGTTAAATTCATTCACGTTGATGGACTAGCTGCCGAAATGTGCCGAACGCACGGTTCACAGATTCGCGTCGACATGGATCAATCCAAGGAGCTGTTTGAATCGGCGTTCGATCAGATCGTAACCGCGGGTTCGGCGATCGCGAAGTCAAATATCGGCAAAGAGTACGTTCTTGAAGAAATCAATGCCGTCCTTCGCGGCCGACTCTTGTCGTCGGTGGACGAGTACTTAGAAATCGAACGGACAGGTCGAAAGACACCACTCCAGGCTGCCCTGCGTCGGCAGATCTGGAAGATCGCAGAAAAGTACGCATCACTCAAGCAGGAGAAGCGCGTGTTCGATTTCTCCGATGTTCTTGAAGAAGCCCTGCGAATTTCGAGCACCATCACGCCGCCATATCGAACTGCAATCATTGATGAGGCCCAGGACCTTTCATTGCTTTCACTTCGGTTAATTCAGAACCTCGTCGGGGGAGTGAAAGGGAAGCCGAAGGAAGACAGTCTTCTTCTCGTTGGCGATGGAGCACAGAGGGTATATGCAAGTTGCTTTACGCTGGCGCAGGCCGGCATCCAAGTCCGCGGTCGTTCAACCATTCTGACGAACAACTATCGAAATACCAAGGAGATTCTTGAGGCGGCCGTCGCTATTGCCGGTGGCCGCGAAGTTGACGACCTCGGTGAGGTCAAGTCGACAACAACGAAAGTTTCGAGTGCACTGCCTCCCGGCCCGAAACCGCGGCTTGTAACAACGTCATCGGTCGAAGAACGAACCTCGTACGTGGCGAATCGCATCAAGGAGCTCGTTGAACAAGGAGGCCTTGGTTATGGTGACATTGGTGTTCTTGCACCTACATCCTTCTTGGTTGGTGGCTTCACCTATGGGTTGCAACAGCTTGGCATTCCGGCCATCAAAATGAGCGATGATAGGTCCATTGCCGATGGACAAGTGCGTGTGGGGACGTTCCATCGCTCAAAGGGGCTCGAGTTCAAAGCCGTTTTCCTACTGGGTCTTGAGTCATATCCAACGAAGATGAAACGTGGCGAGGCAGCTACGACGTTCGAAGACCGTCATGAACTCGAACTGAACGTCACGTTTGTGGCTATGACGCGGGCGCGCGAGATTTTAGAACTGGTGTGTAAGGGCGAGCCCTCGGAGCCGTTCAAGCGAGCTTCGAAATTCTTTGACATTAAGTAGTCTTTTTGGAGGGCAACCTAGCTTTGAAGTGATGCGAATCCTCTGTAGCCAAAGCCGTGTCACAGTGAACACATAAGCTAGCAACATCTATGCAAGACGCTACTGACAAAGTTCAATCGGCGCCGGAAGCGGTGTTTACTGACGGTTCATTGAAGCGAGTTCGTGAGCCATCAATGACTCATAACAACTCTGAACTACTGCTTTGGGCCCTCTATACAAGCGGCGGCGCGAATGATTGGGTCGACGTTGAGGCTGTCTTCGTTTGTGCGTGGCGACTCGCACCCGAGCGACTGTCCTGGCGCACCTATCCGGAATATCCCGACTACAAGAAATGTTCGAAGGCCCTGCAAGAGTTGGAAGACGAGAAGCGATCCGATCACCTTGGTCTAGTTGCACGTAAGGACCGGTACACCAGAAAGTTAACGTTGGCGGGGGTGGACTGGTGTCGGCGGTGGGAGTCTCATCTCGGTGCACTGTACGCAAATGGAGCCGTCCCGCAAGTCGCTACCACCGCAAATTCAAAATTGATTTCGACCGCACGCAAATCAGAACTCTTCGGTCGCTTTCTCGTCGGGGGTGCCAGCGATTTTGCACTTTGGGAAATGGCTGACCTCCTTCGATGCCAACCTGAATCAAAGCTGCCCATTTGGCAAGAGCGATGCGATGCACTGGAGAGCGCAGCGCGCGTGGCATCGGATGCAGACGTTGAAGCGTTCGCGAAATCTTTACGAGCAAGTGTCATCAAGATGAAAAAGGGTTGAAAATGGCGGCAAAGTCAGGGAAGTTAGTTGTTACTCAGCGGGCAATCTCACAGGATGCTGAACAGGCAATGCGAGGTGATCCAGTTCGGGCACTCATTGAGCTGATTACGAACGCTGACGACGCATATCAAGGTGGTGAAGGAGGCGTAATCAGGATCGAGGTGGTTCGCCAGTCAGCGCTAATTAAGTCAATTTCGGTAACCGACAATGCAATTGGCCTCGATCAGCTGGGGATGGAACGCTGCTTCACCACTCTTGGCGACGAGACCAGTCGTGTAAACGAAGGTGTAGCCGCCCGAGGCATCTTCGGACGTGGAGCAAAGGACACGGCTTGGTTCGGTCGTACAGAATTTGAATCAATTAAGGATGGAAAATACAACCGGTTAGTTCTGCTCAACGACTCGACGTGGAGTCTCGACGAAACAACTGACGCAACGTCGGAAATTCGGAGTCGATTAGGAATTCCTGGAGGCTCTAATGGTCTACGGGCGACAATTTTCATGGAACGTGAAGTGCGAACATCTGCGCCAGAGCTGATGCGCAAAATCTCATCGCACGTCCAATTGCGTGACATCTATGGACGGCGACAAGTGTTTCTCGCCGATCGCGGCGTTAAATCATCGGTCGACCGAGTCATTTGGACTCCGCCAAGTGGCGAGCAGCTCGTCGATGCGACGTTCCGCGTAGAAGGCTACGAAGGCGAAGTTCATCTAACTCTCGTCAAGCTTGACAGCCTCGATTCGAGCAACCCTAATGAATACAGCAAATGTGGCATTGAAATCTATGGCGTAACGGCGGGCTACGAGAATACCCTCTTCGACTTCCGTGATCCCGGTGTGAATCTCGTGCACGGCCGACTTGCCAGCGCGACCATCGATGCGCTTATCAAAAGCTATGACGTTGCTCCTAGTGAGAGGAATCAAATCCGACTTGTTTCTCGCGACCGAGATGGTTTGGTTCGAGAGCACCCGTATTACCAAGCCCTCAAGAATAAAGTCCTAGATATCGTTGCCCCCATATTTTCTGAGTGGGCGAAGCAGGGGCCAGCACAAGTTGGCGGCGATGACCTTCAGCGCGATATGAACGATGCCGCTCGAGTGATTGGCGCCCTTTTAAAGGAGGATCTTGGGGCGGGTGAAGTCGCCGATCCGGCGATTCCCACGCAAACATCACCTCTGGTAATCATTCCGCCTCGTGTCAAAATCGGGATTGGGTCCTCGAAGACCCTCTCTGTTCGCTTTCTCGCCTCCGCTAGTGCCGAGCCGGACTTTGAAGTAGTCATTTCTAGTTCGCAGTGCGTTCGCCGGATAGAGAAATTTAGGACGATTGAATATGTTCCATCAGGGGAGTACTTCACGTGGAGTTTTCAAATTGAAGGAGTTGACCTTGGCTCAAGTGACATCACGGTTCTGGAGCGTCATAGTGGCGCCACGGCAGTTGCTCAGGCTCTCGTGGTAATCCCGGAAGAGGACCTTGTTGAGATTCCGCAAGAACTACAGTTCGCATCGTCTTTAATCTCGGTAACGAAGGGAAAGACCCGAACGGTCCGCGTACAGGCTCCAATTGAGCTCGCCAAGAAGGGCACCGAAAACCTTTCGGTAGCGCTCACTATGGCGCCTGGTGGCTGTGAACTCTTGACGACGGAAGTGGTGCTGAGTCTGAATCGAGAAGGCTTTCTTGAAGGCAAGGCGTTGGTTCGCGGCACTGACCTTGGCGAGCCCCTTGTAATTGAAGCGCGAGGAGGTGGGCAGATCGCTGAGGCAAAGATTAAGGTTTCCGAGCCCCAGGGGATCAGTGTTGGGGACATGACAATCTCTCTAAAAGATGACTATCACGGCAACACACGTGGATCTTTGTTTGATAGTGAAGATGGGCGAGAGCTACAGGTGTACTGCGGTCATCCGGGCGTGAAGACGTTGCTGGGTCGACGGCTGCAGGACGATGACGAGGTTGTGAAATTTGAGAATGAGTCGTCAGCCCCATTCCGAGTAGCGCTCGCAGAATTAATGACGTCTGTCGTAGTTGACTACATTTTGGCGGACGCAGAGTCTCGGCAGCCGGGAAATTTTGGCGACGTCGGCATGGTAATTTCGGAACGTAACCGCCTTGTGACGAAGTACTTAAGCCGGCTGCAACAACTTTTGCTGAGGACGGCAAAGTCGTGAGTTGGTACGAGAATTTTCAAAACGACGTTGAATTTTTCGAGCAAGATGGCGTCTCTTTTGAATCACTTCTGCACCAAATCCTTCATCCTGACTCAGATATCGGGATTGCTCTTGAGAAAGAGACAGATGCGTCGACCGTTGAGATCCCCCCGTTGTCGGCCGAACAACGGGAACTTGGCTGGAACGACGTTCACTTTGACTCTTTGGCATTGACGTCAATTGAGCCGCCTACGTGGGGCGACCGTCTCGCAACTCTTGTCCCGCCAGCTTGGCTCGACGATAATTCAACGCCATTGCCAGAGTGGATTGTGGCCTATGCAAATTTCGATGACGAAAATGAATCATGGACCATAGATGACCTCCACAGCGGCCGGGAGTGGCCGCTACGGCATCACCCCCTTTTGCCAATGGACATCGTTGTGGCAGCCCTTTCGGGCCTCGAGGGCGAAGAAGTTGAAGAGCTAGAGCGGCTTCTGGATGCACCCATTCTTTCGGGGGTAATTGTCGGTGATGATGAGATCGAAAAGGTCCCTTTTCTCGTCAGCACTTTCAAGCGGCTGGAGGAAACTTTTGAAAGCCGACATGAGTTATCAAAATTTCTGTCACAGTCCACTGGGCTTGAGCTGCTTCGGCGGACAAGCTCAATCAAAGCCACTTTGGATGTTCTCGTCACGCTCCCACTCTGGCTTGAAGAAGTTGGTGAGGGCGAATATCGGGTTATTCCGCAATTGGGTGCGAACACCGTAACAGAGGCAATTTCCTTGGCAATGCGACGCCATGTGATGCCGACGTATGTTCCCCATGATGAGCTGACCGAATCCCACGAGACGGCCATGGCTTTTCTGGCAGGTCACGGACTTTCACGCTACGGCCTACTTTCTTCTGGCGTTTTTGGTTTGGCGTTTCCAGCGGCAAAATTTGACGTGTTAGACAGATGCGAAGATGCGCTACTGGCTCATCAAGAGTGGCGACGCTGGAGATTGCCGGAAAACTTCCAAAGCCTCCGCAAAATCGCTGAAGAAATTGAACGAAATGAAATGGCACTTGCTCGCAAGGCTAATGCCTTTTTTATCCCAGTGAGCTATTCGCCTGAGGAGCCGAGCGACGCAGCCGAACGACTGCTCCGATGGTTTGCTGGTTCGACCGACTGGCGAACTTCGATGCAACGTGGTTCTCAGCGGGTAGGTATTTCGCGCGAACAAGTTTTATCGAGAGTTCGTGAAATGAGCGACTTTGGTTGGGTGCTGAAGGACGAGCTTGAGGCCGACCTTGCGCGCGAATTTCAAACTGTCACCGAGGAGAATCGCCAAATATCAATGCTCGCAGCTGCGACTCTGGAAAATCTCCCTTACGGGTATCTTTTCTATCGAAGCCGCGAAGTTAACAAGGTTGTTTCTGTAGTTCAGCGGATGCTTACCTGGCAGTCACCAATTCGACTTGAGGATATTTACGTCGGATTGCAGAGAACTGCCGGGGGTAGATCATTGATTGGCTTGGCGCCTTTAGAGGTAGTGACCGAGACCATCAATTCCTTCGATGAGTTTCGCTGCGAAGGACGTTTGGTCTTCAGCACGACTGAGTTAGAAAAGCCCGTGAACACCATTACTGCCTGGCTTCTTCGGCAACTCGATGAAGAACCAGATGGAACCCTGCATCGAAATGAAATCATGGGGCGAGCAGTTGCTAATGGGTATAAGCCGAGCACTATTGGCATGTACTTGCAATTTGCTCCTGAAATCACACCCCTGGGAAGGAATTGCTTCGCAATTGCTGGGCGTCAGGTAGGCGACTCCGCGATCTCAACGCATCAAGCCATTGGTCGTGCATTGAGTAGCTCTACGGAAATAGTTGAGCAAACAGATCTAGGAACTCGAATCGAACTGCGTCTAGTAGTTGGAACAGATCTGCAGAACAGCGGCCAAATTACATTAAGTAAAAAATTGGTGAGTCGCATCGGCGGACGCAGCTTGCAGATAGTCAACGATGGCAGCACCTTTGGTCATATTGGAATTTCTGGAACAATTCTGTATGGCATGTCGACTGTGCTTCAACATTTGAAGGTATTCAGCGGCGATGTCATCAAGGTTGTTTTCGAATTCGAAAAAGGGAAGGCAATCGTTAGTTCTTGCGATTGAACGCGTCAACTAGCAACAGGAATCATCATTATGACTCTCGCCCTTATCCGACCCCGAAAATTTCCAAAATGCTCTTTTTGAGAGAGGAAATCGGATGAGCGACAGGAGACAAACTCCTTGTTCGAAGGAACAAGGGAGAAAGGACGTATCGATTTTCGCTTTTGGTGAGTTGGGCACTGCATCGTAAGCAAGAATGATTCGGGGAACCTACTGAATCATCGGCAAGGAGTAAGAATCTGAATTTCAAAAGCCGAGGTTGAAGGTCATTCGGGTGAAGAATCCCCTTGGAGGTTTTTGCGACCGACTTAGCCCCTGTCCTCTCGAACCGGCTTTAGTGAGCCTGAACCCAATTTTCGATGTAAATGTATGCCTGGTTCAAAGCAAACGAGGAGGGCTTCCCCGGCAGAGTTCGCCTACATTTCAAAATCGCCAAGGGTC
>Ga0208382_1000472_pt1 | contig 13638 bp, 8 predicted proteins | sample CryBogCBE28Sep08_FD_184582 | JGI IMG/M metagenome (GOLD analysis project Ga0208382, IMG submission 184582) | Freshwater microbial communities from Crystal Bog, Wisconsin, USA - CBE28Sep08 (SPAdes) | ecosystem: Environmental > Aquatic > Freshwater > Lake | place: Crystal Bog, Wisconsin, USA...
GGAACGGTCCGACTCGTTGGCTCCGACGAAGAAAGCGCGATTGAAGCTCAGAGCCTTGAGGATCCGCTCGCCAATTCCCGATTCGTCACCTCTCGAGTTCTTTACCAACGCCTGCGAGCTTGGATTTGGATTCCGCTGGTCCTACTGCTCCTGCTCGACTTCTACGGAACGGTCACCGCAGTCATTGCCCACTTCACCCATCACCATTTCAAACCGCGTCACCTACACCCATCAAACTTCGTCGCCAACCTAATCCTCAATCTGTCCTTACTTATTGGCAGTGAAGCAATCCTGGCCGGTGTGGCTTCGTGGCTAGTCCGCCAACGATTTGACCGAGACCTCCGCTTACGTCGAGTACCTGAATTATGTGAGCCCCTTTCAATAACCAATGTCAAGGGAAGCGATGCTGTGCAGTTCGCTCGAGAAATTGTCGAGAGTGGCGGAGTCGGAGCAATCATTGGAGGAACGCCTCGTCCGGCGCTCGCCTTCCTCGACAACGGTGTGTGTGCTGCTCCAGGTCCCAGTCGCAAAGTTCTCGTCGAGCGATGGGGCCGTTTCGGATTACCTCGAATTTTCGGTGCAACTGACCGCTTTTCGATGGTTGAAGTGGAATCGACTACGGAAATTCACATTCGACTCATTGGTCGTGACACCCCAATTCCCGCCGCCCACTTCATCGAGAGACTGCTAAGCGGTCCCGCTCTGCAGCCTTCGGCTCCACAGGCGCAGTCCACTCTTGGCTCTTGGCCGACTGGTTCACCATTCCCGCTCGCTATCGACCGACTTCGTGAGCAGCGATCGCGACGACGCGCTCGGCGAATTGCAGCCGGATTAATTCTGTTTGATGGCCTTATCAACGTGGCAATTTCCGTTGCCCCTCCTCTACGTTCGCGACTCCACGCCGTGTTGAACGTACTTCCCTTAGGCGCAGCCCAATCCGCAGCCGCCTTTACTGCAGTCGCTGGGATGGTAATGATCATGATTGCCCGAGGCATTCGACGCGGTCAACGTCGAGCTTGGTACCTTGCAGTGTTTTTGTTGGGCTTAACTATTGGAGCCCACTTTGCCCGAGGTGGCTCAATTGTTGCGAGTGGGTTTGCCCTTGCCATCATGACTTTCCTGATTGTTCGGCGACAACACTTTCAGGCTTCCGCGGATCGTTCTTCAGTGAAGGCTGCTCTTCCCCGGCTCTTGGGCATCGGTTTCATTGCTGTTTTGGCGGCAACCCTGGGAGCGGAAGCCACTTCGCGACACCAACTGCCGAGTATCGGTGTCGTCTTCATGGGCTCAGTGGAGAGACTGGTCGGGCAATCGAACATCCAGCTTCCCGATCAAGCCGGAGACTTCATGAATCCCGTTCTCCTGACGGTGGGAATTTCTCTGTTGATCTCCGCACTGTACTTATTTACTCGTCCGGTCGTTGACCGTCGCCTCTCCACCGCTAGCCGTTCTACAGAACGGCGTTTGGCGGAGATTCGCGCCCGCGAAATCGTCCGTCGCCACGGTCGTGGCACATTGGACTACTTTGCCCTGCGCGACGACAAACAGTTCTTTTTCTTCAGAGACTCCCTCGTGGCGTACGCCGTTTACGGTGGTGTGGCGTTGATCTCACCTGACCCAATTGGTCCCGAAGCCGAACGAACTGAGGTTTTCTCCGCCTTCCGAACCTATGCCGAGAGTCGGGGCTGGACGATTGGCGTGATGGCCGCTGGCGAAAGTTGGCTCCCGATCTATTCACAAGCTGGACTTCACAATGTTTATCTAGGTGACGAAGCCATTGTCAACTGCCAGGAGTTCACCCTCGAAGGTGGACGCATGAAGGGTTTGCGTCAAGCGAACACTCGCTTGGAACGGCACGGCTACCGAGTCGAGTTCCAAGATCCTTCAACAATCGATCCGGCCAAAGTCAACGATCTTCTCGAACTCATCACGATGCTGCGGCGTGGTGATGCTGAAAGAGGATTCTCCATGCAGCTGGGACGCCTCTTCAATCCCAAAGACAAGGGCCTCTTGCTCACCATCGTCTACGGTCCCGATGACCGCCCCGCTGCGGTTTGTCAGTTCGTTCCCTCCCCTGCTATCAACGGATACTCGTTAGACCTCATGCGCCGAGACCCGGGCGATCACCCGAATGGTCTCATCGACTTTGCTCTCTGCCAAACAATTGCGCACTTGCGTGAAAAAGGCGGGGAGGGCTTGAGTCTCAACTTCGCCGCATTCCGGTCAGTGCTGGAAGAAGATGAGAATGACGGCGCGATTACGCGAGTTGAGCGTTGGGCTCTGAAGCGACTCAGTGGTGTGCTCGCCATCGAGACACTGTGGACCTTCAACTCGAAGTACTACCCAACTTGGCTACCTCGCCACTTGGTCTACCCCGCTGCTGAAAGCTTTGTGCCAGTCGTAGCAGCAGTCTTGCGAGCAGAGTCCATTACCGAGTTACCAGTGTTGGGCCGCCTCTTGGCGAACGACCCATCAAATCGCCCAGGAACTGTGGTTCCTCCAGAGGTGCTCGCCGCAGCGAAGGCTACTGAGAGTTAATTCAGACGCTTAACAATCGCGCGGGCGAGTTTGTCAGCGGCCGCTTCATTGAAACTCAAAAAGAGTGAAGGTTCGACTAGTTCAAGCTCCATTAAGGCCCAACCTTCTCCGTCGTGAACCAAATCAACGCGCGCGTAAAGAAGGTTCTCGAAACCACCCGAGGCCAATATGCCCTGAGCAACTTTGAGGGCTTCAGGCTCTACCTCTGCTCGGCTCATCTGTTCGCGGCGGAATAGCTTGTCTCGCTCGTCGGGTGTGGTGTTGAGCATTGCACCCTTGGTCATTGCGTGGGAAAACTCCCCGTCAATGAAAATCACGGCGCGCTCACCCATTTCGTCTACCGATTGGATGTAGGGCTGCACCATGGCGTCACGGTTGGCTTGGTGAAGTCGCTTTACGTGAGCGGTAGCCGAGTCCACTTGATCTGCACTAAATCTTTCGGCGTCAATAGAACCCGCTCCGACACATGGCTTCACCACGAAATCGGTGTTGGGGAAACGCGCCACTTCTCCAACTGCAAAGAATTCAGTGGGAACGATTCGGTGCCCTTGCGCTGCGACATCTGCCAAGTAGTGCTTATCTGTCGAATACTCCACGAGTTCATAAGGGTTGTGGAGGCGTTCAATCGTTTTGGCCCAAGCCAAAAACTCTTTGCGACGTGGGGCGTAGTCCCACGTTGAGCGGAGCACAGTCAAGTCGAAGTCATTCCAAGCAACCGTGGGATCGTCCCAAATGCACATTGAGGCCGAGACACCCGCGCGTTCCATTGCGGCCAGCAGAATGGGTGTGTCGATATCAACGTCATCACCGCGACAAGTAGCGATGGCTACGCGCCTCATGGCAGGAATGCGATTGAAGCGTGTTGGCAAAGCCACATGATGGGCGTTGGCCAGATTCCAAATATCACGACCAGCGCCGATCCAAAGGCAATAACAAACCGGGTTGCCCGAGGAACTTCAACTCGTGGGCCAACTGACTTCACGTCTTCAAACATGAATTGGGTCCAGCGCAAGTAGAAGACCGCAGCGATTGCCGCACTCACCATCGTCACCACGCCAAGCGTCACTCCGCCGGCATCCAAAACTGATGCCACAACAGAGAACTTCGCGAAGAAACCCAGAGTGAAAGGTGCGCCCAGCTGGGATAACAGCAGCACCGCCAGTGCCGCCCCGAGCCAGGGCTGGCGCCGTCCGAGGCCGCGGTAGGCCTCAATGTCGTGTCCTTCATCGTTGGAACCGCCGACCAAGCCGACGATGGCGAAGGTAGCAATAATCACTGGCACATACGTAATGACAAAGAACAACGTGCTGGCAATTCCACGAGCCGTGCCGGCCCAAAGTCCGAGCAACATGAATCCAGCTTGATTAATTGACGAGTAAGCCAGAAGTCGCTTCACGTTCTTTTGGGCCAGTCCGATGCTTGCTCCCACGACCGTTGAGAGAACGATGAGGGCAAACAAAATTGGTCGCCACGTGTCGAGGTTGGTACCAAGTCCACTCAAGATCACGCGGATGAAACCAATGAATGCTCCCACCTTTACAACCGCAGCCATGTAGCCAGTAATTGGAGTTGGCGCGCCCTCATAAACATCCGGGGCCCAGTTGTGGAAGGGTACCACTGCGACTTTAAAGCCAAATGCGACAAGCACCAATGCCCCACCGACGTACGCCAAACCTGGGTGTAGCAAGTAGTTAGTCGCGAAGAAGAGGGACATGGTCGAAATTGTCGTGGTTCCCGTGGCGCCGTAGAGCAGGGCTACGCCGTAGATGAAGATTGCCGCGGCGAGTCCACCCAACAAGAAGTACTTCAAGGCCGCCTCGGCTGAGCGTGAGCGGTGGCGGTCCATCGCGACGAGAACATACAGGCCAATGGAAAGAATCTCGAGGCCCAAGAAGACCACAATCAAGTCGTTGGCGATAGCCATCATGATTGCGCCCGCGCTGGTGGCCATTATCAGAATGTGATTTTCAACCCCAAGGAACTTGGTGCGAATAGCCCAATCTCGAGCGACCAGTGCACTGAGTGCGGTGCCGAGAGCAATTGCCCCCGTTGCGAGGACGCCAAACCGGTCTAGGACAATGGCGTGAGCCACCGTCTCGCTTGCCCCGTGGTGAGACACGTACAACCATTCGAACACAGTCACAACCAACACCGCTGCCGAGCTCAGGACACTAAATGTGGTGGCGGCACTCGCACTCAGTCGCGACCGGCGAAGGGCTGAAGCGACCAATAAAAAGAGCGAGGCGCCAAAGAATATGAGTACTGGCGCGATAGCCAAGTAATGAACCGATGGAATCTTTATCACTTGCTCGCTCCCCCGTTGGTTGTGTGCACAATGAGGTTTGTAATTGACGGCGTGATCTTGTCAATTACCGGACGAGGGAAAACACCAAGTACAAGAATCAGTGCAACCACGGGAACAAGTACCCAGCGTTCCTTGGAGTTGGCGTCAGCCACCGCCAAGTTCTTGGCGTCGGCCTTACCGTGGAAGACACGCTGGTAGACCCAGAGCCAATACACCGCGGCACCAACAACTCCGAAGGCGCCAATGACCGACCACCACGCGTGAGTTGCGAAAGTTCCGAGCAAGATCAGATACTCACTCACGAATCCAGACAATCCCGGAAGGCCAATAGAGGCCAACACGACGACAGTGAAGAGCGCCGCGAGGACTGGGGCGCTGGCCTGGAGGCCACGCAAGTCCTTAATCGTGTTTACCTTGCGTCGTTTCTCAATGAATGAAACCATCAAGAAGAAGCCGATGGTGATGACACCGTGGTTGAACATCAATAAGACCGCACCAATCATCGCGATCTGCGAACCAGTCATAGCCCCGAGAATGATGAAACCCATCTGCGCCAGGGAGGAATATGCGATGACTCGCTTCAAGTCTCCCGTCACGCAAGCCATGGCCGAGCCGTACAGAATGCCAATTACCGCCAACGTCATCACGATGGGACGCATGTCGTTAAGGGCAAGTGGGAAGAGCCCAATCGCGAAGCGAACCAGACCATACGATCCCAGCTTCGCCAGTAGGGCCGACATCTCGATTGAACCCGCCGTTGGTGCTTCCGCATAAGTAATTGGCGACCAAGTGTGGAATGGCCAGATTGGAGACTTCACGGCGAAGGCGAATCCAAAGGCACAGAAGAGGACGACCGATGCGGTGTGGCTCAAGGTCACGCCCGAAAGGGTGGTGTAGGAAAAGTCCAACGCTCCGCGAACATAGTGCTGATTCTTAAATCCAAGGAACAGAATTCCCACTAGCAGCGGCACTGAGCCGACGAAGGTGTAAATAAAGAATTTGAGAGCTGCTCGAACTCGCTCTGCGCCGCCCCATTGGCTAATTAAGAAGTAGCTGGGTACCAAAGTGAGTTCAAAGAATAAGAAGAACAGCAACAAGTCATGAGCCAGGAAGCTTCCCATGGAAGCGGTGGTGAGAATCAGCAACCACGAAATCAATGCCGGTTCGCGACGTTTATCCCTGGCCCCCATCAGTGCGAGGAGCAACGTCAGTGAGGTCAAAAGCACCATCAACAGCGAAATTCCATCGAGCGAAACGTCGTAAGCCAATCCCAAGGGAGCCGACAATACGTGTCGAGAGGCAAAGTCGATTCCAGTTCTTCCGGATTGAGCGACATTCGGGTTGTACATCCAGGCCACAACCACCGAGAGAATCATCTCAACGACCGCCACGCCCACGCCCATGACGTAACTTGCGCCGGGGCGACGACGTACGAGCAAAACCAGAGCCACGCCAATCATTGGTACGAGCAGCAGGGCGTTAAGCCACCATGATGAGTGCATCATCAGAAACCAATCCTTGCGATGAGGTAAATCATGATCATGGCGATTCCCAGAACCATGGCGAGAGCGTACTGGCGAACAAAACCGGTTTGAAGTTGACGTGCTTGAGAGCCCAGGCGAGCGGCTAGTCCACCGAAGCCCTCAGCGGTTTGGTCAATCACCTTGTCTTCAACAACGGAGTAGCCAACTCGCGCCGAAGCGGTGAGTGGGCGACCAATAGTCGCGTCGTAAAAACCATCCCAGTGCCAGACCTTTTCCAAAAAGTCCCGCTCGTAGGTCTTGGATTCGTGCTTGTCGCGCCAGATACTGAACGCCGCCATTAATCCCACCCCTGCCGCGGCGACATCAACTAGAGAAAGACCCCACTGCGTCGCAACTGAGAGTGATGCGCCTGCGGGTACCGCGCCAAAGGTTGGGTCCAAGAAGCTGGCGAGTGAGTGGTTGTGCACCCAAGGAAGGTCTATTCCCCCACCTAGAACTGCCAGCACTGCCAAGACGACCAACGGCAGAGTCATCATCCACGAGGACTCGTGTGGATCTTCGCCATTTGTCACGGCGCGGAATCGCTCAGTGCCACGGAAGGTCAGCACGAACAATCGGCTCATGTAATAGGCAGTTAGGACTGCTGTCACGAGGGCAAAGATCCAGAGCAAGCGACTGTGCGCATAAACGTTGGTGAGTACGTCACCCTTGGCCCAGAAACCCGCGAAAGGCGGAATACCGGAAATAGCGAGCCAACCAATCATGAAGGTCGGGAAGGTCAACGGCAGGTACTTCGCTAGCGCTCCCATTTTGCGTAGGTCTTGCTCGCCGTTAAGTGAGTGAATCACCGAACCAGAACCCAAGAACAACAGCGCCTTGAAAAATGCGTGAGCAATCATCAAGAAAATCGCCGCTGAGTAGGCGCCAACACCGACGGCCAAGACCATGAAGCCAATTTGGGACACGGTCGAAAAGGCGAGCACCTTCTTAATGTCTCGCTGCGATGTCGCTACGGTGGCCGCGACAAAAGCGGTGAGTGCACCAACCACCGCAATCGTGGAGCGACCCGATGATGAAAGTGCGAGCACTGGCGACATTCGAACCAGCAAGAAGACACCGGCGGTCACCATCGTCGCGGCGTGAATCAAAGCCGAAACTGGGGTTGGGCCTTCCATGGCGTCTGGCAACCAGTTGAAGAGCGGAATTTGAGCACTCTTACCAGTGGCGCCGAGTAACAAGGCGAGAACAATCAACGTGGCCACCGTTGGACTGAAAGATCCGGTGCTGGTGAAAATTGTGAGATAGGTCAAAGTGTGGCTGTGGCTAAAGATCAAGAACATCGCGATCAGTAGGCCAACGTCACCAACTCGGTTATAGACGAAAGCCTTCTTTCCAGCCGATGCTGCGGCGTCTCGATCGAAGTAGAAGGAAACGAGCCAGTAGGAGCAAACACCTACGCCCTCCCAGCCAACGAAGGTTAAGACCAAGTTGTTGGCCAGAACCAAGATAAGCATCGAGAACACGAAGAGGTTCAAGTACAGAAAGAATTTGCGGAAATCTTTCTCGCCGTGCATGTAGCTAATTGAGTAGAGGTGAATGAGCGCCGAGATTCCGGTGACGAAGAGACACATGGTTATGGACAGCGGATCTACCAATATTGCGGCGGGCACATCCAACGTTCCGGCGTGAATCCAGGTGAAGAAATTAACTGTGACTTCGCGGTTCGAATCACCCAACAGCTGGAAAAAGCAGATAACAGTTGAAATGAAGCTCACCACGATGGCTGCCGTCGCCAGCCCACCAATGGCTTTCTCCTTCATCTGCGAACCATTTACGGCGTTGAATAGAAAGCCCACCAGTGGCGCAATAAGAATCAACAATGCGAAGTGTGCCATCTCAGCCCCTCATCTCCGAGAGTTCGTCAACCGAAGTTGTCGAACGGCGACGGAAGATCGCCACCACAATTCCAAGGCCAACGGTCACTTCAGCCGCAGCTACAACCATCACGAAGAACACTGAAGCTTGCCCGCCAATGTCACTCAAAGTGCGCGAAAAGGTAACAAAAGTTAGATTGACGGCGTTCAGCATCAACTCCAGGCACATGAACATAATCAGTGCACTGCGTCGAGTTACCAGTCCATAGGCACCAATGCCGAAGAGTACGGCGGCCAGAACCAAATACCAAGCGGCGGGAACGTTCATGCAGACTCCTCAACGACTCGTTCACGGCGAGCGAGCAACACAGCACCAACAACTGCGATGATTAACAAGGCAGCGGTGGCTTCAAAAGCGAATAAATAGGTGGTGAACACCGAGGTGCCGAGTTGCCTAACGTTGTGGGCTCCATTAGCGAGGTGGCTACCCGACAGTGACGGAATTCCAGTGACCCAGTTCGAGCGCGCCATGACGGCAATGAGCCCACCAATGGTCAACAGAACCCCCAACAGGGCCAAACCCTTCTGCCCTACCAGTGGTTGAACCTCTACCCCTTCGCGACGGTCAACGCCGAGGAACATAATGACGAACAAGAAGAGAACGACAATTGCTCCGGCGTACACAATGATTTGAACTGCGGCCAAGAAATCTGCTTGCTGGGCAATGAAGGCCACGGCAACGCCGAAGAGGGTCATAATCAAACTCAACGCAGCGTGAACAGGGTTCTTCAGCGTGATGACTCCAATGGCACCAGTCAAAATCAAGATGGCAGCCGCTACAAAGACGCAGATGCTTGGTAGGGCGTAACTCAAGGCGATCATTTCTTTACCGCCTTTTTCTTTGACGGACGCTTGGCCTTTAGCTCGTTAATCTTCCCACGAAGTCCGACCATGTCGAGGGGCATGTCTTCAGGCAAAACGTGCTTCGCGAATGCACGGCGAAGGAGCTTTGATCCAGTCGCCTCATCGTTCCGGTTCTCGCTCTGTCCACCTTCGGCGGCACGGAGTCCCGCACCCAGGTCTGCGGTCCACTGAATTTCACCCTCGTACCGTGCGTCACCCGCTGGAGAGGTTGCGCGCATCCACCCACCGGTCATTGCCGCTTCACCCTCTCGCCAGTCTTCCCAAGGCAAACGCTGAGGGAATCCGGCGTCATCAACCACGAGTTCCTTCTTGGTGTAGATCGCGTCGGAGCGGTTGGTGAAAGAGAACTCAAACATCTTCGATTCAGTAATGGCCTGGGTTGGGCACGCCTCAACACAGAGGTCACAGTGGATGCAGCGTAGGTAGTTAATTTCGTAGACGTAGCCGTAGCGCTCACCGGGACTAACGGGGTGATCTGGTGGATTGTCGAGACCGCGAACATAAATACAGTCAGCGGGGCAGACTCCAGCACAGAGCTCGCAACCAATGCACTTTTCCATTCCGTCTTCGTACCGGTTCAGTACGTGGCGGCCGTGCTGGCGTGGTTGCTTCGGACGCTTGGCCTGGGGATAGCTAACCGTTACGGCAGGTCGTGCAATGTGGCGAAGAGTCAGATTAAATCCACCAAAGAAATCGAGGACGCGGGGCATTACTTCTCTCCCTTAGAGGTACGTTGACGATACAAACGGCTCGGAGTTGGGCGACGTCCAACCTCTGGCAAAACGGACTCGGCTCCGGTTGTGCGATCGGCGCCGAGCGCGTACGCGCGAGTCAGCACGAACCAACCAATAACGACGGTGACAATCATTGAAATTCCCCACCAGCGATTCACCAAGAAACCGGCCACGATGAGCATCCACCCCAAAGAGAGTGGAATCAGACGCTTCCAACCCAAGTCCATCAACTGGTCGTAACGGAAGCGTGGCAGCGCCGCACGGAACCAAATGTAAGCAAATGCGAAGGCCACCGTCTTACCCAAGAACCAAATAATTGGGAAGACCCAGGCAAAGTGTGGGACTGGCGGCACGTAGCCAGCCGGACCACCAAAGAAGAGCGTCACGAGAATCGCCGACATGGTGATCGTATTCATGAATTCAGCCAAGTAGAACAGTGCGAAGCGAATCGACGAGTACTCAGTGTTAAAGCCACCAACAAGTTCTGTCTCTGCTTCGACTACGTCAAATGGTGGGCGGTTTAGCTCAGCGGTGATTGCGATGAGAAACACCACAAACGGAACAATCCCGAGTCGAATGAGGTTCCAGTGCCAAACACCGTGTGCCTGTGAGGTAACAATGTCGTGAGTGGAGAGTGAACCCGTGGCCAGAATGATGGTGACGATGGTCATGCCCAAAGCCGCTTCGTAGGAAATCATTTGCGCCGAAGCACGAACAGATGAAATGAGTGGGTACTTGGAACCAGATGCCCATCCCGCCAACATCACGCCATAAACCGAAATACCTGACATCGCCAACATGACCAAAATGCCCATCGGTGGGTTGGCAATTTGTAGCTGAACCGCGTGACCAGCGATGTGGAGGGTGCCACCGACTGGCACGATTGAGAAAGTAATAAGGGCTGGAACCAATGAGAGGTACGGCGCCAACTTAAATACAAAGCGGTCGGCCTCGGCGGGGATCAAGTCCTCTTTGAAAAAGAGCTTGATTCCATCAGCCAAAGTCTGAAGCAAGCCAAATGGTCCCCAACGCTGCGGTCCGATACGGCTCTGCATCTTGGAAATGGCCTTGCGTTCGAACCAAATCATGAGGGTGACGGCACCCATAATTGACGCGAAACCAACGACCAGCTTGATAACGGCAATCAGAATCACCACGCCGGTGGTCCCGTGAGCGTAGAGGGGGTCTACCGAGGCGAGCCAGTTCATGCCTTCACCATTTCCACGCGGGTAACTGGCTCTTCGAATTCAACGAGCACTCGAACTTGGTCCGTCCCCTTGGCGTCACGAGCACCGAGCAGTACTGTGCAAGTTCCAGGTACGGCGTTGACATCTTCTCGAACCTCGAAGGTTGCTTTCCCCGATTGAGACGAAACCTTGACTCGATCGCCTGCGCTGAGACCGGCCTTCTTGGCGGTGTCGGGGTTGAAAGTTGCGATCGCTAATGCGCGAAGGTTGTCAAAGGCGGCACTAGCTTGCACCGCCATGCCGTCGTCGTACAGTGCGCGCGCCACGACCAAACGAATTTCTTTCGCCTTCGGAGCGGCGCTCTTAGCGGCTTTGACCTTGTCAAGATCGCCTTCATCCGCTCGTTCAACGGTTGACACTGTTTCAATGGTCGTCGAAGCGAGGCTGCCCGTCGGCGCTCCGAGTCCAATACTGCTCGCGGGCTGAACGCCCGGGAAGGCAATCGGGTCGAGCGGTCGAATCGCTGGACCTTCGTTCGAGGAATTCACCAAGAGGCCCTCGACGCTTTGAGCACTTAAGACCGACCAAGCCGGATAGCCAGTTGTGGACTCAATGGTTTGGGCTGTTTGCTCAACGGAACTCAGTCCCAGGCTCTGGCCGAATTGTTCCGCGAGTTCGCTGGCAATTGCGACATCGTTCCACGCCGTTCCAGCGGCCACCACTTTTGCCTGGACACTCAGTACTCGCCCTTCAATATTGGTAAAGGTTCCAGTGCGCTCATTGGCAACGAGTGCAGGCAGTACAACATCTGCAAATTCCAGCGTTGCTCCACCATGTCCGGTGACTGCAACTACATTGGCCTTCTTCAACGCGGCCTTGGCGGTCTTCTGATCAACCACGTTCCCAATCAGGCAACCGCCCGCCAGCAGAACTGCTTTTTGCTTGCCGCTGGCGAGAGCATTGATTTGCTCGACTGCGTTGCGGCCTTCGCTGGCCTGGAAAGTACGACCGGGACGGAGGTTGGGCGCGAGTCCCATATCGAGAGCACCGTGAACGTTGGATCGACGCAGCGCCGAAAGGAACTTCGCCTTCGGGTAGCTCGCACGAAGAGTTTGAATTGCACTTTCGACAAACGATGCATCCTCGGCAACGTTCGACCGCCCCACGATGAATACAACTTCTTCGCCATTTCCGATGAGCTCTCGGGCGGTATCGATTGGATCAGCCCCCGACTTCTTCTTCTCAGTCAGTGCCGCCACGCGTGAAGCAATTTCCCCCGGTTGAACTGGAATAGACACTGCGGCGTGCTCGGTTAGCCCCGTTGCAACACTCGTGAATTCGATTAACTTCTGGCCGCGGTGAACAACCGTTTCGCGCAGACGCAAGAAGAGAATCGGCAATTCTTCACGAAGGTCTCCGGTGAGGGTGACAACTACGCGAGCCTTGGTCGCCTCTTCGATGGTGGCAGCGGGCAGACTCTGTAGCAACAGACCGTCGAGCCCATCACCGTACTGAGCATCGAGGTTGTCGGTGCCAAGTACTCCACGACCGAAACGTTCCCAAGCGAAAGCACCTTCGTTGGTGAGGGCGGCCCCACCAATAATTCCAACCTGCTCGGAGGAGCTAACACTCAGCACGGCTGCTGCTTTGGCGAGAGCCTCATTCCAAGTGGTGGGCTGTAGTTTGCCGTCAACTCGAACCAATGGTTCAGTAATGCGAGTCTTGGGAGAGAGAACATCAACGCTGTCGGGATTGGCGTCAACCGCTTCAATGGCGAAGCGGCCCTTGTCACACATCCAGCCATGGTTGATTGCTTCAGAGTCCAAACCCAAGACACGAGTGAGGCGGTTACTCGAAGACTGCACGGCCACTTGGCAACCGACCGCACAGGTCGTGCAGGTGCTTTCGACTTGGTCGAGGTCCCATGGTCGTGCCGTGAAACGATAAGGCTTAGCGGTGAGGGCCCCGACGGGGCAGATCTGAACGGTGTTGCCCGAAAAGACCGAGTCAAAGGGGTGAGCGGGGTCGGGCGCGACCTCAATCAAATCACCACGTCCGGAAAAGGCAATTTGTGTATCGCCCGCTACTTCACTGGCAAAACGAGTACAACGCGAGCACTGGATGCAGCGTTCACGGTCCAACAGGACATTCTCACCAATAGAGATTGGCTTTGGAAAGTGACGCTTTTCTTCGATGAAGCGCGTTTCGCCAGATCCGTGCGCCAAAGTTTGGTCCTGAAGTGGGCATTCTCCACCCTTGTCGCACACTGGGCAGTCGAGTGGGTGGTTTGCCAGCAAGAACTCGAGGACGCCGTCCTGCGCCTTCTTAACTTTGGGCGAGTCGGTGATGACGTTCATTCCGTCGTTCACCTTCAAGTAACAAGCGGGTTGGAGTGTTGCGCCACGTGGACCATCGACCTCAACGAGGCACATGCGACAAACGCCGACTGGTTCCATGCGTGGGTGGTAGCAAAAACGAGGAACGTAAGTACCAGCACGCTCAGCGGCCGCGATTAGCAGTTCGCCCGGCTCAGCTTCAATCCTGCGACCGTCAATGGTGATTGAGACGGATGTGCGAGTCACCTCAGACATG
>Ga0208382_1000474_pt1 | contig 13574 bp, 15 predicted proteins | sample CryBogCBE28Sep08_FD_184582 | JGI IMG/M metagenome (GOLD analysis project Ga0208382, IMG submission 184582) | Freshwater microbial communities from Crystal Bog, Wisconsin, USA - CBE28Sep08 (SPAdes) | ecosystem: Environmental > Aquatic > Freshwater > Lake | place: Crystal Bog, Wisconsin, USA...
AAACATCTGATGTTCGATATGACCTTGGGCATCTAAGAGAAGTGACATCGTCCATTGACCAGTGGGCAATGTGGAGAGCTCTTGGGTAAACATGTCGTTCAGCCACTTGATGCGATCTTCACCGCTCACCGCAATGACGGCGCGGTGCGAGAGATCTGCCCAGGCGTTACCTAGAGCAAGCGCGCGTTGTTCATGGTTGGGCTCACCAAAATGCCAAATTGCCCCGGCATCCGGGCCATCTTCAACTAGAACTGAGCTCATAGTTACTTCTTGTTATAACACGTGGCGCATGTGCCGTAGATGGCAAAGTGTGTGACATCGGTGTGAAAGCCATAATCATCTAGAAGTGATTGAACAAAGTTTGCTGCCGCATCGATCGGAGCATCGCCGACAGATTCACAGATACCGCAGACTAGATGCAGATGCGTGAGCTCCTCTGCTGCGTGATATGTAGCACCACCATGACCTAGATGAGTGTGTTGAACCAAACCAACGTTCTCAAGAGTCTCAAGGTTGCGATAGACAGTAGAGAGATTAATTCCAGGATGAGTGGAGCGAATATGCGCTGAAACCTCTTCAGGGGTTGCATGCCCAAGGGTTCGAACTGCTTGAAGGACTAACTCGCGCTGCGGTGTAAGTCTTAAGCCTTTTTGCCTGAGTTCATTCTGCTCTGCCATGGTCCTAATCTTACGGGTATTCTTACACCCCTTATGGCACGCATATTGCTTCTCACCAATCACTTAGGCGCAAGCGCCCAAGTGCTGCCATCACTTTCCCTCTTGCAACATCAAGTACGCATACTGCCTGCTGAGAGCTCAATTCTAATTGACGCTCCTGATGCTGATTGTTTAATCATCGATGCACGCAAAGATCTGCCACAGATCAAAGCGCTGACACGTTTGATGACAAGCACTGGTCTTAATTGTCCACTACTTGCAGTTGCAACTGAAGGGGCGCTCTCTGCTATCAGCAGCGACTGGGGTATTGATGATGTCATTTTAGATACTGCAGGTCCTGCCGAAGTTGAAGCGCGTATTCGTATCGCTGTTGGTAAATATCAAGAGCGCGCACTTGCATCTGATCCTTCCCTGTCTGAGATTCGCACAGGTGAAGTTGTTATTGACGAGACGTCGTACACGGCAAAGATCAAAGGACGCTCACTTGATCTCACATTTAAAGAATTTGAATTACTCAAATTTCTTGCTCAACACCCAGGAAGAGTCTTTACTCGCGCTCAGCTCTTGCAAGAGATCTGGGGATATGACTACTTCGGTGGTACCCGAACTGTTGATGTGCACATCCGTCGCCTGCGCTCAAAGCTGGGTCCTGAGTTTGAAGCAATCATTGGCACAGTGCGCAATGTTGGATATCGCTTTACTCAACCACACAGTGGTAAAGACCAACTCGTCAGTGAGAACGCTTAATACTCTTCAGAGAAGGTAAAGAGCGCTTCGATGTAATGCTCACCATCAATTCCTAGGTTTGCTGCATCAGGAGGCGCAGTCTGTGGCTCGATGCAGACACCATCTGAATCTTCTGTATAGACAATCCAATATGGCGCATCTGATTCCACGGTAATACGCGCGGCACCTGGCCAAACAACTGAGGGTGTTCCTTTGATATCGACAAAACAATCATCCCAAGGTTCTGGTGGAACCGGAATGAATTCTCCCGTCGGCAGTCCGTTATCTCCGCGCTTCATCATCTTGCCCGCAGTAAATTCAACTTCTGCGGCGTCTCCTCTGGATAACTCTCTTGGAAACCATGGGTGATAACCAAGCCACGCTGGCAGATCACAACCATTTGGTTCATATTCCAAAATCCAACGCACTGCGTCATCTAATATTTCAATACTTTGATCCACATACGCACCGTTATATGGATAAGGAAGTTCTAAACGCGCTCGTCCTTTTCCTGTCTCTTCCCATGATGAGTGAAAACCAAAACCGTGAATAGCAAAAGGTGGCATCCATGTTGTGGGAAGTGAGTATTCACTTCCATCTTTACCTTTAATTAAACCTTCATTGATGCGTCCCGCCCATGGCGCCATCGCATACCAACCCCAAGACAATGGAGTACCTCTAAAAGGAAGAGCAAATTGAAGATCACGCCATTGAAGAGATGCAATACGAGCGCCTTGATCTAGATCAATTGAAACAGATATCTCCGCTCCATCAATGTGCTGCATCAGATAATTTCAGCAAGAGTGGGTGGATTAGCTCCCGCACGTGAGCATGTGATTGCCGCTGCCTTTGTTGCGCGAACTAATACTTGCCGCAAAATATCCCCGGTAAGAGCCGCTAAGCCTCTTTCAACAATTGCTTCAACAACAATTGCCCCCACGGTGTCTCCAGCGCCCACTGTGTCCACAACATCGACCTTCACACCTGGAACTGAGACCACATCATCTTTAGTTACTCCGATAATTCCATAACTTCCTTTAGTGATAACTACCAAAGTGCTTCCCTGGGCGATCCACTTCTCAGCGATGGTGATCTGATCTTGCTCTGGATAGAGCCATGAGAGATCATCTTCAGAGACTTTAATGACAGCCGAGATAGAGGCCCACTTAGCGATCTTCTCTTGATAGACGGCGCGATCTGGCAGCACTGATGAGCGAATGTTGGGATCAAAAACAAGAGGCGCAACTTTCACAACATTCTTTGCCCACTCAAATAGAACAGATGCTCCTGGCTCCACAATCGTTGCAAGCGTTCCAATTTGAAGTACTGCTGGCTTAAGGGCTACCGGATCTGGAAGCCAAGAATCACTGAAATCAAATGTTGCTGTGCCATCGATGGTGAAGATATACGAGGCAACTCCAGCTCGATCTAATGAAACATCAGCTGTGCAGGTCTGCTTATCTGAAAAATGAGCGTAAGAGAGGTTCACGTGGTCGCGATCCAATTCAGCCTTAATCATCTTTCCGTAATCATCGCTAGAGATTCCATCAATAAAACATGAATCAAAGCCAAGGCGAGCAAGAGCCTTTGCTGTATTTGCTGGGCCTCCGCCCACGATTGCGCGCTTGCTTCCATCATGTGGAATCAAATCAATTAGCGCTTCACCTGCAACCCAGACTGTCTTATTCATTTTCACCCTTACGTGCTAAGAATTCTGTAATTACTCGAACGCCCAGTAAATGATCATCAACTTGTGGCAACCCGCTGATAAGTAGCGTTCCCTGCATACCTTTACCCGCAACAATCAGTGGAAGACCTCCGCCATGAATCGCGTGAGTCTCTTCAGGCAATTTATTCAATTCATACCAATCAACGTTCTCTTCTTCTGCCTTTACTCGTTCATACATTGTTGAATGGTGCTTTGCAGCAACTACGCGCGCTTTGCGCGCAATCCATGAAGGTTGCTCCGGTTTGGAACCAGGAAGCGCTGTATGAAAGACAACCCAATCTCCGATACGAACTTCAACTGATAGCTCAAGTGATTCTTTGCGGGCAATCGCGACACAAATCTCACCGATCTCTACGGCATCTACTAAATCAAGTGATGGCAGAGCTAACACTTCTTCTTCACGAAGTAGCTGCTCGCTTGTAAAGCCGCCTGTAGTCACCGGGCAACCCTAACGGAATTTAAATAGAAGCAAAAACCTTTATGGAGTAGGCGCTGATTGTGGTCCTGCGCCTCGTCCCTGACCAAAGCCAGGTAAGCATTTTGCAAATGCTGCCGCCACTTTAGGATCAGTGCGATCTGGGCGCACACCAGGAGTAATAGTGACTCCAGCTTTTGTTAAGCATGCTTGAATTGTTGGGTCACTGAAAAATCCACCACGACCCCCGCCAGATGGAGCTGTACTCACTGCTGGCTTTGGAGTAGTTGGAGTTTTACTAGAACTTTTAGGAGCAGCAGATGCTTGTGGGACAACAGGAGCGGCGCCTGCTCCCATGTCAGTAATACGCGCAGCATCCCCAGATTTTAAACTTCCAGATTGAGTTGGATCATCAAGAGTCATAGTCACTGATGTTCCTGCAACTTTTGTGATTGTTCCTGTTACACGAACGCCACCAAAACCTCCGCCACCGCCACCAAACCCACCTGTAGCTGTTGCTGCGCCCCCGCCAGTTGCTCCCGTGCCAGCACCAAATGCGCTGCGAAGTGAATTAAGAGATGTACCAAGCGAAGAGTTAGCAGCACTTGTTGCGCTGTGGTGACCATACCAAGCGCCAGCAGATAAAAGGGCAACAACAATCGCAGTAATACCTAAGAACTTTGTGTACTTATTAGTCCATTGGTATGAACCTTTTGCGAGGTGCTCTGCTAGATCATCAGTCTCTGGCTTTGCAAAGAGATCAAATGATGCTGACTCGTTATTGCTCATATTGTTACTGAGATTACTCATGACGAAGTGCCTCGATTGGTCGTAGTGATGCTGCTCTAGATGCTGGATATCCTCCAAAGAAAACACCGATCAAGATGCTTACTCCAAAGGCTAGAAAGACTGATGATGGAACGATGATGGGCTTTGTCCCTGCAATGGTGAAGTGAGAGCCAATAAAGCCCCCTAATACCCCCATGAGACCACCGACTAAGGACAAAATTGTTGCTTCAATAAGAAATTGCGACAAGATCACACGTTTGGGCGCTCCGATTGCTTTTCTGATACCGATTTCTCGCGTTCGCTCAATAACGGTGACAAGCATGATGTTGGTGATACCGATGCCACCAACAAGAAGCGAGATACCTGCAACTGCGCCTAGAAGAACAGTGAATGTCTTACTCGATGAGGCAGATGTTGACAGAAGTGATGCCTGATTAAATATCTGATAATCCGCGGACTTGCCTGCTTTGATTCTGTGGCGAGTATTCAAGATGGTTGTAATTTCACTTTGCGCATCATTTGTTCCTGTTGCTGTCTTAGCTTCAACAATGATCGACGACAAACCCGTATAGCCAGTGATAGAGCTTTCAACAGCCGTGATGGGAGCCAAGAAGAGTGAGTCGCCATCGAGAAAGCCTGTTGATCCCTTTACTTTTGTTGTGCCGATGATCGTGAAAGGAATTCCCCCGCATCGCACGCTCTGGCCTATCGGGTTATCTGTTCCAAAGAGTTCTGTTGCCGTTGTGCTTCCAATGATTGCGACATGTCTTCCTTGTGTCACATCATCTGCGCTGAAGTAATTTCCTGTTTCAATCTGAGCGTTTGCGGCTTCAAAGTATGTCGGCCAGACACCAGAGAATGTAGAAGGTGTTGAAGTTGATGTTCCATTAGAACACGTGACGTTTGCATTCATGATGGGTGATACTTGCTTCACATCAGGAGCGTTGATCGGATCCACAAGTGCCTGCGCATCTGCAATAGTTAGTGGCACAGCACTTGATGCACCGCCTCGCTGTCTTGCTCCAGCGAACCCCCCGCCACCAAAACCTCGCGCTCCAGATCGAATCTGAAGTGAGTTAGTTCCTAGGCGATCAAGTGATTGCTGCACCGCTTTAGATGATCCATTTCCCACAGCGATCAAGATAATTACTGACATGACACCAATCATGATGCCAAGAGTTGTGAGCCCTGTTCGGAGTTTATTTGTTGTGAGCCCGCGCAAAGCAAACTTAATGCTCTCGAATATATTCACGAAGCGCGCCGCACATTTAATTCATCGCTAATAATCTTGCCATCTCTCATGCGAATAATTCTCTTTGCACGTTCTCCAACATCTTGCTCATGGGTAATAACAACAACGGTTCTTCCTGCTGCATTGATCTGATCAAACAGATCTAATAAGTCATGGGTAGATTTTGAGTCCAGTGCTCCTGTTGGTTCATCTGCCAGCAACAAAGCAGGACGAGTAACAAGAGCTCTAGCAACAGCAACGCGTTGCTGTTGGCCTCCAGAAAGCTCTGTAGGTTCATGGCTCATACGATCTGCTAGTCCAACAACTGCTAACGCTGCTTCAGCCCTCTTGCGACGTTCTGCTCCTTTAATTCCCTGATAAGCCATAGGAAGTTCAACATTTGCGAGAGCATTTGTTCTCGGAATCAAATTAAATGATTGAAAGATAAAACCAATCTTGCGTCCACGAACAACAGCAAGAGCGTTCTCATCCATCGATGAAATCTCGATACCGTCAAGAAAATACTTTCCAGAGGTGAGGTTATCGAGGGCTCCCATGATGTTCATCAAGGTTGATTTTCCAGAACCTGATGGACCCATGATTGCCACATATTCACCGGCTTCAATCTTTAAACTCACGCCATCTAGAGCAAAGATTGAAGAGTCCCCGATGCCATAACGCTTTACAGCGTTTTGAACATCAATAACAGTTGTCATTATCCGCGGCCGCCTCCGCCGCCGCCGAATCCACCACCGCCGCCAGGGATAGCGACACCTAAGCCTGATACGACTGGGAATCCATTTGAACCAACAGCCGTCTTTGCACTTGGTAGTGCAACTTTTGTTCCTGCTTTAATTCCAGAAAGGATCTGCACGGCAGAATCTCCTTGCAAACCAACGGTAACTGGCGTGCGAGTTAGAACCGTCCTGCCACCCACGGTTGTCACCACATTCACACTTGCACCTCGCGTGCCACGAATTGTTACTGCAGCAGAGGCAACTTGAAGAACCTTGCTCACAGTGGCAGTTAAATCAGTAACGGTTGCTGTCATGCCCGACTTAAGTCCGGGAACCTTGCTATCTAAAGCAAAAGTCGCTCCGTATGAAGTAGCGCCACCGCTTGTTGTTGGAAGCAGATCAATTTGAATTACTTTTCCTGTTGCTTGTGCATTGGGAAGAGCAGAGAAGGTAAAGGTTGCTGCTTGTCCAGCTGCCAGCTTTGCGGCGTCCGATTCTGAGAAGCTTGCCTGCACTTCAAGATTAGAGACATTGGTAAGAACGATAAAGCCGCTCACAGATCCCACGACTGAAGAAGATGCTGTGGGAGCGTTCTGACCGACTGTTGCGCTAATAGATGCCACATCACCTGAAACAGGTGCCTTCACAAAGGTTGATGCGTAATTCTTTGTTGCTGTAGCAATAGCAGCCTGATCAACGGTGAAGTCTGCAGCGGTAGGGGTATCTGTCGTGACACCCATCTGAATCTTCATAAGGTTATATGCATCTTGCGCGCTCTTGATTGCTGCTTGGTCTGCGGCAAGGCCCGTAGTTTCCGCTGTTACAGCGTTGTTATATGAAGTAAGCGCAGATTGATATGAGTTGTAATAAGAAATAAATTGCTGACAACTATTTACGTTAGCAATGATGTCCGCACCAACGAGTGATAGGCAGTAATCAATCGATTGGTGAACAACGTAAAGACCATAGTTGGTATATGTGTTCTGTGCCGGCGTCAAAGTCGCTTGGGCATTAGTAATAGCCTGGGAATATTGGGGCTTCTTTGTAGCAGCATTTGTGACAGCAGTTGGAATTGCTGCGGCAGCTTGAGCTAATTTGATTTGATCTGAAGCAAGGGTGGATTTTGCGGCATTTAAAGCTGCTTGCGCACTTGATGCATCAAGGGTTGCCATAACTGTTCCTGCGCCAACATGCTGTCCAACTTTTACGCGAATCGATGTAATTGTGCTTGAGATGAGTGGTGAAACACCAACATCACCTGGACTAATAGTTTTTCCACTTGCAGAGACGGAAGAAGTCACATCTCCAACAGTTGCGGTTACGGTCTGAGCAGATGTTGCAGCAGGGGCGGGATGCAATGCGCTCCATCCCCACCAACCAACTCCAACAACAACAAGTGCTAGAACAAGATTGATACTCAGAATTCGCAGGCGAGATTTATCCATACGCAAAGGGTAGAGGTCATAGAAGCCAATTAGGCTTGATTAGGCTGAGGAGTTACTGTGAATAACTACTAGAGCGTTGCAAAAGCAGCGTCTAGAACGCCAAGTGCGTCAGCAAGTAGTTCATCTGTAATAACCAGTGGTGGCAAGAAGCGAATCACATTGTTATATGTTCCAGCAGAGAGAATAAATACTCCGTTAGCTGTGCAGTGCTTCAAGACCTTTGATGTTGCATCGCTATTAGGTTCAATTGATCCAGGAACAACAAGCTCAATTGCTTGCATAGCTCCCATGCCGCGAACCTCACCGATGACTGAATATTTTGCAGCAAGTGCTTGAAGTCCATCATTTAAAACTTTTCCAACATGCTGGGCGCGCAGAGCTAATTTGTCTTGCTCCATAGTTTCAATCGCACCTAGTGCTGCGGCGCACGCAATTGGGTTTCCACCAAATGTTCCACCAAGACCTGCGGTGTGAACAGAGTCCATGATTTCAGCGCGTCCTGTGACGCCTCCAATAGGAAGTCCGCCGCCAAGAGCTTTAGCAGTGATCAGAAGATCTGGGACAACACTCTCTGCTTCAACAGCAAACATATGTCCTGTGCGACAAAAACCAGTTTGGACTTCATCTGCAACAAACAAGATTCCGTTATCACGTGAATACTGGGCAAGAGCAGGAAGGAATCCTTTAGGAGGAACAATAAATCCACCCTCACCTTGCATTGGCTCAATAAGAATTGCAGCGACGTTATGGGCGCCGATCTCTTTTTCAATCTTATGAGTGATCATCTCCATTGCATCTTCTGTGATCGTTGCTTTGTTGCCGATCCAGCGGAAAGAGTAAGGAAGTGGCATGCGATAGATCTCAGGAGCAAAAGGACCAAAGCCTTCTTTATATGGCATGTTCTTTGCGTTCAGCGCCATAGTCAGATTGGTGCGACCATGATAAGCATGTTCAAAGACAACAATTGCAGGGCGCTTTGTGTAGTGACGAGCAATCTTGACTGCATTTTCAACAGCTTCAGCTCCTGAATTCACAAGCATGGACTTCTTCTTATGTGTTCCTGGAGATAAACGATTGAGTGCTTCGCAGACTTCAATGTAATTGATGTATGGCGCAACGGTAAAGCAAGTATGTGTAAATGCTTGAACTTGATCAATCACACGGCTAACAACACGAGAGGTTGCATTTCCTACATTTGTTACGCCGATTCCTGAGCCAAGATCGATAATCTGATTTCCATCGATATCTACAAGGATTGAATCCTGAGCACGCTCAATAACAACTGGGAATGTCAGACCAAGTCCACCAGATACAGCGTCACTTCGACGCGCCATTGCAGCAGTTGACAAAGGTCCTGGGATGGCAGTGACCAAGCGGCGTTCTTGGGTGACCTCGGTGGTTGTTGTCATGGGAAAATTGTAGGCTACTTAAGTGAACCCAGCTGCCCCCGGATCTTCAAATCCCCTGAGAACATCAGCCCCGCTTCTAGATGCCTACCTCTCTTACTTTGAAGAACACCGCTTGCCCTTCACCATTCCAGGTCACAAGCAGAAGACAACTCTTCTCGATGAGGGCCTTGGCGCTGTAGTCGATATGGATACACCGCTCTATGGCGGCTTAGATGAAATCAAATTAACAAGCGGGGTCCTGAAGAAGGCCGAGAAGTTAGCAGCAGATCTATGGGGCGCTGACTACGCAAGGTTTTCAACAGGCGGTTCTACCCACGCTAACCAAGCAATAGTGCTGGCTCTTGGTAAACCTGGAGATAAAGTCGCAATCTCTAGAACTGCTCACCGTTCAATACTTTCGGCTCTTGTTCTTGCTGACTTACAACCCATCTGGATGAGCCCAGACATTGATGAGGCAACAGGATTTCCAATCGGAATTGGAATTACAGAACTAGAACGCGCACTGAAAGAAAAGCCCATTGCCGTTCTACTTACCGAGCCTGGTTATTTAGGAACACTTTCAGATTTACCTACGCTTATATCTTCGGCTCACGCTCAAGGTGTTCCAGTAATTATTGATGCAGCGTGGGGTGGACACTTTGGTTTTAGCAAAGATCTTCCTAAGCACTGCCTGCAGCTTGGCGCAGATGCACTTATTACAAGCACGCATAAGGCCCTTCCTGGTTACAGTGCATCAGCGCTACTTCTTGCTCAAGGAAAATACTTAAACCTTGCGCGCATTGAGCAATCTTTTGAAACAACCCATACAACTTCACCTGCTGGCGCTCCGCTGGCTTCTATTGACGGTTGCAGGGCCCTTCTTGCCACACGTGGGGATGAGCTACTTGGGAATCTGATCACGCTGGTGAATAACTTTAAGCGTGAGGTGCAAGGCAATTTTGCCCAACCAATTTTCTTAAATACCTCTGATTTTCCTGCTGATCGCATTGATCCCACAAAGATTGTCTTGCGTGCTAATCAGCTCGGAACATCTGGTGTTGCGATCGAAAATGCGCTGATCGCAAAGAACATTCGTGTTGAGATGGCAGATAACGACACCATCGTCTTCCTCGCTACTCTGGCCGATTCACAAAAAGACTTTGATGATCTTGCAAGGACACTTATTCCTATTTTGAAAGAACTTGAGTCAACCCCAAGACAATCGGCAACGGCGCTAAGTTGGTCTGTTGTTCCTCAAGTTGGCATAACCATGCGTAGTGCTTACTTTGCCCAAACTGAGATGGTGAGCGCTGCTGATGCACAGGGGCGTATTTCGGCAGATCTGATTGCGCCTTATCCACCAGGTGTTGCAGTTGTTGCTCCCGGTGAAATCCTGACAGAACAAATTCTTAAAGGACTTGCTGCATCAAAGAGCGCTGGCGTGAGAATTGCTTACGCGACCGATTCGACCCTTGCTACATACAGAGTCGTAAAGGCTTAAGCGTTTAAATTAGTCATCACATGCTTGATTCGGGTGTAATCCTCGAATCCATATGCTGACAAATCTTTTCCATATCCAGAACGCTTGAAACCACCGTGAGGCATCTCAGCCACAATCGGAATATGCGCATTAATCCACACACAACCAAAATCAAAAGCCTTTGCCATTCTCATGGCCCGTCCATGATTTGTTGTCCAGACACTTGATGCAAGTCCGTAATCCACTCCGTTTGCATACTCCACAGCTTGTGCTTCGTCTTTAAACTTCTGCACAGTGATCACTGGCCCAAAAATCTCATTTTGAATCATTTCATCATCTTGCTTAAGTCCAGCAATAACTGTTGGGTTAAAGAAGTAGCCGGGACGATCAACGGCGGTGCCACCAGCAGCAATGTGAGCATGAGAGGGAACGCGCTCCATAAATCCTTGAATACGTCCTAATTGATTGGCGTTGTTCAGAGGTCCATAAAGAACATCCTCTGTTGGCGCTCCTGTTGCCACATTGTTCTTTGCTTGATCAGCAAGGAGGGCAACAAACTCTTCATAGACTTCTTCTTGAACAATTACTCTGGTTGCCGCTGTGCAATCTTGACCAGCGTTGAAATAACCGGCAATAGCAATGCCTTCAGCTGCAGCTTTTAGATCTGCATCTGCAAAGACAACAACTGGAGCTTTGCCGCCAAGCTCTAAGTGAACACGCTTCACATCTGACGCAGCAGACTTTGCTACCTCAATACCGGCGCGCACTGAGCCAGTAATTGAGACCATCGAAGGAGTTTTGTGCTCAACAACTAAACGACCTGAATCACGATCGCCAGTAACAACGTTGAAGACGCCATCAGGCAAGAATTCAGACATGACTTCAGCCATAAAGAGAGTCGAAGCTGGCGTTGTGTCACTTGGCTTTAAAACAACTGTATTTCCTGCAGCAATAGCAGGTGCCCACTTCCAAGTTGCCATCATCATTGGGTAATTCCATGGTGTTACCTGAGCGCAGATACCAATCGGTTCGCGGCGAATGAAAGAAGTCATCCCCTTCATATATTCACCGGCAGATTTACCTTCAAGGTTTCTAGCTGCGCCCGCAAAGAAGCGAATCTGATCAATCATCGGAGGAACTTCTTCAGATGAGGTTAATCCGATTGGCTTTCCTGTGTTCTCACATTCAATAGCGATGAGTTCATCTGCCCGTGACTCTAAAGCGTCAGCAATCTTCAGAAGGGCGCGTTGTCTCTCCGAAGGTGTTGAGTCTCGCCATCCTGGAAATGCGTTCTTCGCTGCCTTCATCGCAACTTCTACATCTTCCGCATCCGATACCGCTGCGGTTGCATAGGCAGCACCAGTTGCAGGATTAATGATTTCAGATGTCTTCCCTGATTTAGAAGGAAGAGATTGCCCGTTGATGAAGTTTTGAAGTGATTTCATGGTCCTACTCTAGGCAATAGTGGCCCTATTTTAAAGGGGTTTGGTATTTGTTATTTTTTTTCCACAAGGGACATCCTCACAAGACGTAGAAGCATCTGATCTCTGCCAAACTCGATTTCCTATGACCCTCGATGAGTTCGCTATGTATTGCTGGAGCTTCTTGCCGGTCACAAAAAAGACGATAGCCAATTATAAAGGTGCTTATAAGCGAAATATTTCCCATGCACTTGGGGCTCGGGAGCTGGAATCCATAACAAAGCGCGAAGTTATTAATCTGTTGGCGCCACTGGCTGCTCCAAACTACTTCCAAACGCTGATGGCACTCCGTGTCATCTATCGCGAGGCGCTGAGCCGCGAGCTCATCAATGAATCTCCTGTGGCAACAATCAAAGCACCTAAGGCCAGACCTAAGCCTCAGAAATTTCTCACGTGGGAAGAAGTCCAAGCTACTAATTTTGGAAAATATGACGAACACATCAAATTTTTAGCACTTCACGGATTACGGTGGGGTGAAGCAGTCGCCCTTAAACAAACCGATGTCTATGAAGACAAAGTCCATATCAACAAGAGCATGTATGGACCAACCAAGACTCAGTCAGGAGTTCGAGAAGTTCCTTACTTTGGATACTTCACCGTATTTCCTAAAAGCCGTGTAGCTATCGCCCACGCTCTGGCAGAGCATGGCGTAACAATTCACTCTCTGCGAAAAACCTATGCCTACTTTTTAAAAACTAACGATGTCCATGTAACAACAGCCGCGAAGTTTATGGGGCACTCTGATCCAACCGTCACCCTCAAGATTTACACAATGGTTCGAGATACTGAAATTGATGATGTTGGAATCCGGCTACGAAATAGCTTGGCTCATTGAGTTCACACCGCAATATCTTGCGGTTTGTCTAAGGTAACCTAAAGTTCCCAAAAGTTACTCAATGAAGTATGATGCTCGAAGGAGGAAAACCCATGGGAAAAAACGTAAAACTGTCTGAGTCGTTAGTGGAGCGTGCAGCTGCTATCGCTCTGCGCGATCATCGAACGATTCCAAAGCAAATAGAGTTTTATTTCAATATCGCGTCTATTGCAGAAGCTAATCCTGACCTCTCTTTTAAATTGATACAAGAAATATTGAAGGCCGATGCGCAGGAGGCGACCGAGGAGTATGTATTTAGCAAATGAGGGTGGTTGTAACACCAACCTTTAATCAGGCCGCTAAGAAATTACTCCCTAACCAAAAAAAGAGCGTTGATCTCGCTGTGCAAGCTATCTCCAAAGATCCTTACATTGGTGACCAAAAGGCTGGCAACTTGAGTCACATATTCATCTACAAATTCAAAGTCCTTGATCAGCAATGGCTGATGGCGTTCAGGTTCGAGGGAAGGAAAGAATTAAGACTTCTCACTTTAGGAAGTCATGAAAACTTCTACAAGAATGTGCGCAAAATAAGATTCAAATAAACTTTTGATTTATTCAGTTCAATTCCAGCCTACTCATACAGCATGAGTAGTCAAAGAC
>Ga0208382_1000484_pt1 | contig 13483 bp, 13 predicted proteins | sample CryBogCBE28Sep08_FD_184582 | JGI IMG/M metagenome (GOLD analysis project Ga0208382, IMG submission 184582) | Freshwater microbial communities from Crystal Bog, Wisconsin, USA - CBE28Sep08 (SPAdes) | ecosystem: Environmental > Aquatic > Freshwater > Lake | place: Crystal Bog, Wisconsin, USA...
CTTCCTCAAAGGTTAGTTCTACTGCTGCCATTATACTAGGGAGTTACATTTTAATTTTAGGCTGCCGTCAATTTTTAGCCACTTTTCAACGCCGGGGAGAAAGGTTAAGTTAAGGTTAAGGTTAAGTGCCTATTTTCAAAACCTCCCCTTAGAAGCCATTTTCCTTTTCCCTATCCCTTTTTAGAATTGACTACTTAACCTTAACCTTAACTTAACCTATTCATCTAAATAGTTTCCCTCAAATTCGCTTTTTAATTGTTTGAAGGTATTTGTATTATTCTTTTTCAGTGTTTGAATAAAAACACGATAGGCGTTGATACTATTTGTATTATCATCCTCATATAGGGTGTGAATAACACCGACGAGAGCGTCATAATGTCCTTTAAAACCATTTGATTCTAATTTTTCTATTTGCTTGTCTTGGTCGTCAATGTGGTTTTGTTTTGCTGTAATCGTTCTATTTGCTTTATCTAACTCCTTTTTTGTCTTCTCTAACTCCTTTTTTAGAGCGTCTATCTCGTTTTGTAATGCTGGGCATGACTGGATGTTTTCGGTCTGTGTTAAATGGGATTCTGTTGGTTCTTCCAGTATTGCTTTTATTAACTTAGCATTCTCTGACATCTTACCACAGGAACATGGTTTCTTTCCGATCTTTTTACATACTAAACAGACTATCATATCAATACCCCCTATCTTGATAGGGGGTGTAAAAGAAGATTTACCATCAAGCATTTTAATCTTAGAATCGTCTTCTAATACAGATACCCACTTCATTAATCTCTCCTTCGCTTGAATAATTGCGTTCTTGATATCCTGCTCGTGCTTCTTAGAGAAAAGGTGCTTGTTTTTGCCTGGAAATGACACTTTCTCGTCACAAATATAACAAGTTGTATGGTTGCTCATTCTACCTATTGTTTACATTTTGTTTTTAGGCCGGAGGTTAAGTTAAGGTTAAGGTTAAGATGCCTATTTTCAAAACCTCCCTTAGAAGCCAATTTCCTTTTCCCTATCCCTTTTTGGATTTCCCTACTTAACCTTAACTTAACTTAACCTACCGGAGGAATCTATTCAAACTTCATCTTTAAAATACTGTCTTTAATTCTTGTATCTCTGAGAAGCTCTGGACTATCTTGTAGTTCAGTAACAAGGCTATTAACATTATATTGTAGAGCCTGTAAATCCGCCCTATTTCCCATAAGGTTTGCCTCATATCTCTGTTTTATTCTCTGTGCCACTCTTATCTTCTCATCTTGGATCGCTACATGATTCTTATTTGCCCTGAAAGCCATCTGTAATCTACGAGCCTTGGTATTATACATTCCATGACTCAGACGACAATTTAGGCACTCAATACCACAACTCTTGTCACACTCAAAGACGGTAGAAGGATTCTCAGGGTTCATTTGGACTTGTTAAAATAGGGGTGGGGGTAAAATCAATTTTTAACCTATTCCCTAATCCCTAGAAGTTTCCTAACCCTTTTTGTAAGAATATCTGAAAGAAACATAGTAAGTCCAGGAATCTGATATATTACTCTAATGTCATCTATTATATCATCTCTTACAACACTGTATTTCTTGAGGGTGTCAGTATCATCTTTTAGAATTGCTTTAGAGATTATATCATCTACTAAATCTATTTGGTGTAGGCAAAGAGTCAATTTATCCATTCTTATTGTAATGACATTAAATATCAATACAATAATCTATTTTACACAATCACCGGAGTTCTCCAGGATATCTAGCAAACTTGTAGGCTTCTGCGATCTGAATAGCGGTATTATCGGGTAGTGCAGTATGGAGTGCAGTCGGGAGTGCAGTCGGGAGTGCAGTCGGGAGTGCAGTAGCCTTAACCATCTCTATAACCAAAGAACCATTCTCATTCTTCCACTTTGCTACCGTCCATTGATGTAGCGGAATGACATAGAAGGGGATCCTAAGTATCACGGAATCATGGGTCACTACTTTAGAAGCGTTGACACAGTGGGATAACATACTCATCTACTTAGTTGAATATTAATTGTTGGGGTTCTTCAAAATGTTCTATCCTGAATGCCGGAAGTTCGTCTGGCTTCTTGGTGGCGAATTTGATTACCAATTCTCCATTGACGAGGCTGTATTCTAAGAAGTGGCCGAGGAATGTCTGCTCTTCCTTGAGGGGTATCTTGTAGGTGACTGTCGTAGATGTGGCAGCACAAGAAGACTCCCTAGACTTATCATTTAACACATTCTTCTTCCTGGCCATTCTATATTAAAGGAACACAAAATATCATTTGATTAAAGATTAGTTACCCAGGACAACGTAGGGGGTCTTGGTGAGTCCAGTGGCGGCAGCTGGTAAGTGGTTAGCTGTCGCTCCACAGAGATTCTGCCCGTAAGTGAGGGTTACTGTTCCAGCACCAGTTCTTTGGATCGCTAAGTATTGTAATGCGATGCCGTTGGTTGTTCTTGCTCCCTCACAGATTAATAAATTATTATAAACAGATACACCTGAGATAGGGGCAGAGTTGGCGATTTGGAGACAGCATTTTGTTCCTGTTCCAGTATCTAAAGTAGCCGAAGTATATTGTAAGATTGAGTTATTAATTGATATTGTTTGTGTAGATGAATTATTCGCTAATTTTATGAGAGGAGCTACTGTTGATACCGTAGAGGTCTGTATCACAGAACAACCAAATAGATTTACACGCCCAGTTCCTGTTGTTGTAATCATAGACAGGGGTGATATAATAACAGGATTATTAGTTATCTGAGTGTTGATACAGTTTAGAGAACAATTAGAGCAGCTTACTGCCACAGCATCACTCATATAAATGAGAGAATTCTGTATTGTCATATCTCCATTACCCCCCACAGAAGTATCGGTCGTTACAATAGCACTGACACCTAATCCAGGAACAATCAGACAGTCTGTGACAATAAATGACTGATTCTTTGCTACAGAGTTATTATAGACTATATTTGTTATTTGAACAGATGATAGACCGCCAACGACTATAAGCTGAGATGTCCCAGTCATGTCTATTGTGATAGTTCCATTTATTATGGTTGCTGTGCTGAGACTTGTAGAACCTCCAGTGATATACGTGTTATCTCTTGTTATAGAAATATTTTCTGTATAGGTTCCAGCAGCTAAGTTTATGACGACTTGATTTGTATCTGAGATTGTATTAACAAATGTCATCGTTGCCCCAATCGTCCGATAAGGATTAGATATCGTTCCTGTTCCTGTTACATCAGAACCAGAAATACCACTGACATAAAAATTATAGGAGAAAGCAGAAAGAGGAGCATTTATAGTAATTGTATTAGCTACTGTATTGATAGAAATATTACTGCCAGGGACGACGCTAATAGCTCCAAGAGACCCGTTTACAGATGTCACTCCGCTTTGACCGACGGCGTAGGTGGCCGTGCTTTGGGCGGCGGCTGCGTTTAAGACTGCTGCGTTTGCGATGAGATATGCCTCATTGGCCGTCCCCCATGCCGTGTTTGTAAGATTGTCTGCCGATGTTCCGAGATTGTAGGGATTGCCATTGATGGTTGAGACATCAATGATGGTAGAGATAGAAGCCACATCAACTCCTTCTAACACAGCTGCGTTCAGAATATAAGGAGAGGCAATATACATGTCGGTAGTCACATTAACTTCTGTTGCCCCTGTTCCTAGCGTGATTCCTTGGCCTGGCTCCGATCCGATAATGACTCCTGTTCCAGTGATGATGTTGGCGTAGAGTTGATTCGTAGAGATGCCGCTGGCGGCGGTAAGAGTGCTTACGACTAAATTTGACGGGATAGACGGGGCAAGAGGAAAGTAAGGCTGCCCATTGATGGTTGAGACATCAATGATGGTAGAGATAGAGGCCTCAATAACTCCATTTAACACAGGTGCGTTCAGAGTGGCAGGAGAGGCAATATACATATCGGTAGTCACATTAACCTCTGTTGCTCCCGTCCCTAATGTGATTCCTTGGCCTGGCTCTGACCCGATAATGACTCCTGTTCCTGTTATGATGTTGGCGTAGAGTTGATTGGTAGAGATGCCGAGGGAGGCTGTAAGATTGCTACAGACGATGTTAGAGGATGTTCCAGGTGGGGGGAAGGGGATATTGTTGATGGTAGAGACTCCTGTTATTCTCATGGTATTGGCAAATGAGGTAGAACCGATATTGTCTGTTATTAGGGCGGATTGTCTGCCTCCTCCTGTCTCAAGATAAATATTGTTTCCATACATGATGAGTGGTCCGCCATTTGAAGAAGGAGTTCCAATGATGGTAGAAGCACCAGGGATAGTCACATTACCTCCTGTAACTGCCAATCCTCCAGCTCCGATCTGAATGCCTCCTCCGTTTACTGCCAATCCGCCAGATGTAATAGCTATTCCGCCACCGGTCACGGCGATGCCTCCTGCTGCGATAGTGATGCCTCCAGCCCCCTGAAGATTGACACCTCCAACACCTAAGATAGAGATTCCTCCTCCTCCTGCGAGACTGATTCCTAATAAAGAGTTTAGATTGATGCCTCCGACAGAATTGATGCTGACACCGAGGGCGGGTGATACGATAGAACCGATAGTGAAATTATCAATATAGGCATTAAAACTGGGTCTGTAAGGGGCATTGGATAAAGCTCCGATGTCAACATTGGCATTAAAGACAGCGTTACAATACGGTCCGATTCCGCCAGAAGAGTTATTGACGATAAAGTTCTGATCTGGGATATTTACGGTTGATATGGCGGGATACTGAGACCATGTTGAGGCATTGCCGCCAGTGGCTACAGGAACGCCATCTACTAAGAGTTGGTCGTTACTTGCCGTCAGAATCAGATTAGACCCGCTGCCTAATCCTTCACTAAATGAGGGAAGAATAGTGACTTGTGTGGTTATTACATCTTGGCAGACAGCAATATCAACCCCTGAGATACTTTTACTATTCATATCTATCGGATTCAGAACATTGATGGTGGCTTGTTCTGAGGCTATAGTATTTGTGTAGATGTCTTTGACATTCACATTAGAGGCCTGTATGCTGTTAGTGTCACCTAAGATGAGGTCGGTGGTGATATTGATTGCCGAAGGATAGGTGATTGAACTGATGCTGAGGATTTCGGCAGCTATTGTTCTGGTGTTTAATAAATCGTTACTATTCATATTGACTGTTGAGATTGCGGGATATTCAGACCATGCGGCGATGTCTTGGATATCTGAGGCTTTGGCAATCAGAGCATTATCATAAAATAAATCTCCTCCGACTCCTTTCAGAATATTCCCTGTGCCGTTCACATCAAGAATAATCTCACCGCTGGTCACCTCAAGATGTGTTGTGAAAGTAGATTCTGTGATAAGTGTTGTTGTGAAAGTAGATTCTGTGATAAGTGTTGATACATTTGTGATGTTGTGGCCGTTCATGGAGAGGTCTGTCTCGGCGGGATACTGAGACCATCCGGCGATGTCTGCCTGAATCTGTGATCCAGTGATGAAATAAGAATTCCCAGAGGTTGGGAAAGTCTCAACATTAGGACTGAACTGAGATGTTGGGATGGGGGTAGAGTTAGACTGAGGTTGAATAATCTCCTTTAACACAAGTGGAGGGGCGGCTGCGGTCGTGGGATTAAAGACCGGTATTGTTGGAGGCTTATTATAATTAAATGTGGAACTTCCTACGGCGGGTGGAGGTGCTAAAGGAGGTGTTCTTCCTGCCAGATTAGGAGGAGGGATGGCTTTACCTCTTGACGAGAAATCTTGAGGGGGCGGGGTGAAAAGAGGCATCTATATATGTAAAATATTATATATCTTACCTATAAAAAAGATATGGCTTAAGGGTAAGCACCTAGGGTCTCAATCCAAGCAGAACCTCTGCTGTTTAGTGCTACAGTGGCAAGGGCGTTAAGCCCAGCAGTGCCTTCGTATTGGAAGCCCAAATAGAGAGGATTTCCAGAACCAACAACTAAAATGGTGGCAGTCTCAATAGGCACAACATCATTGGCGGCAAATTGGCCTGACTGCCACATTAAATAAGAACCGGCATCACCAGCGGCAGGAGTAGGTTGAATAGGTCCAGTATAAGCGTATAGATCTATACCCAACAGAGGTCCATCAGCTGTTCCAGGGCTGTATTGTAAACCAGCACCACTAATACTGATGGCATATAGAACACCGGCAGCCAGAGTAATGACAGGTTGGTCTCCTGGTCCAGTTCCGCCCCGTGCGCCAAGAAATCCGTGCACAGCAGGAGCAGCACCAGGATTCTGAAGGGCGAAGTATGCTGTTCCCGTTGCGTTAGTCTTAGCGAGTGAGGCATAGTCATATTGAACATTTGTGTTGGCGGCCAAGTCATCCGTGAAGAAGGTGGCTGTTACGGCAGCAGGAAGCACGGAGAGATTCACATTAGAAGTATTAGGAGTAGTAATAGTAACACTGTTGTCAGTAGAAGTAAGAGACACAGCACCAGTCAAAGTCTGAAAAGAAGACACGCCACCGGTGCTGCTGCCATTAGAGGCGGCAGTCACACGACCCAGGGCATCTACAGTGATGTTGGTGTTACTGTAAGAACCGGCGATAGGGGCAGGAGAAGGGGCGGCAAGACCGACAGTCACGACACCACTGGCAGTAGTAGCCGTGACTTGGTTGGCAGTTCCATTCACAGAGGTTACAGCGCCCTGAGAACTCTGACCACTTAGTGCGTAGTAGGCATCGCCAGAGTTGCGGCCGTAGTTTGTGGCACTTACGGAATAAGAAGCGATTCCACTTGACATTATACTTATACTTTTCATTTTTTATTTATCAGATATTTCATTTATTGTCCTGGGACTTCGGATAAATCAATCTTGGTTATAAATACCTCGTTGGCTAAGAAATCACAGACGAAGCAGTAATGCTCCTGAGTCAAAGAAACATACATCTTACACTTCTCGTCTAGATTCTTACCGGGCAGGATATGAGTCAAATAGTTTTTAACGACCTTCTCAACAGCCATCATGCTATTGAGACGGAACAGCAGCATATAATTTAGATTTGTTCTTCCGACAGCGTTTAGGATAGTCAGTTCTTGTGCGGAGATGATGGTTGACATGCCGTTATTTCTGCCGATACATAGAAGCTTGGAAAGGGCTTTAGAATTCTTACCATCTAACATGTCATCAAAGATATGTAGAAACTTATATTTGTTGCTTGTCTTTTGGTTTAGTATCATGGTCTCCTTGATGACATCTTGGAAAAAGTAGGGGCTGATGGCTGTAGATTTCTGAAGGGGTTTGTAGATTTCTGCCTGGGTAGAACCGGTTGCCATGATGCCGATATGTGATTCTCTGAACCAAGTATTCCAGATATATAATAGGGCGACGGTCTTGCCCGACCTTGTTGATCCAACAAGACCGAAGGACATACACTTATTCTCGGGGACTTCTATCGTATCAAGTCGTCTCATGGGGATTCCAACACTCACAGGGTCAATCTTAGGAACAGATGCCATTCTCTAATTATATAGACTACAAAAAAATCTGTAGTCTATATAGATGTTTCAGAACAAGTTCCTAAATGATTTTTTACGGTCTCAGGCACAACTGGTTCACCAAGCTGAAGATAAGCAGTCAGTCAAGAAAGATAAAAAGAAACAGTATAAATCTAAACATGGGACGGCATCCGGAGAGGCTCCTTTTGGTGAATTAACTTTAGAAACATTAATATCTGAGAAACCGGCTAAGGCACAAGTTTTAGAATACTTCCGTGATAAGATAGCTGCTCTCGTGGCTGAAGAGATGAACAATTAACGGAAGGGGCTTCCGGGGATTGGGCGGAATCCGGCGTTTCTGGCGGTGGCATCATGACCTGTCACATTGTGAAGGGGTCCATCACCCTTCCTGCCATGGTCACATAGGTCTAAGACACCAGACAATAGTTTAAAGTTTCTCAAGTCATTACCGGTCGTGGTGTTGTTAAGGATTCCGCCGATGGTTGCGTGGTGCTTTGATCCGTGGTGGTGGGCGAGGTCAAGGATGCCTAAAGAACCTGGTAAAGAGGTTGCTTCCGGTGCCATAGAAGGTTTTCCCTGTTGAGGGACACCCTGGCCTTTTCCGTGTGCCATGCCACCCTTTTTACCGCCACTCTGAGAAGCCCGTTTTTTTAGTGCTGCGGCGTTGTCGTTTACGGGTCCGGCACGGTCAAGATTCACTTCTGGCATTATATTTTAAATGGCGATTTTATATACAGACGATTTAAATTAGGATAGGTGGATTGATTCCGGAAACAGTCTATTTTTAATAATAAGCCGAAAATAAAATGAAATCACTAAATATATAGAATGGCACAATACGAGGCTGCGATGAATGTTCAGACAAGCATTCGCCCTGGGATGTCTGTGGATACTTACTATGCCACTTCTGAAAACAGCGAGAAGCAGATGCACGCCACAACGACTGATAATCGTTTTTTCATTAACTTGCCTTCTCTAAACAGTGGGTCTTCTTCTACGGTGACATTCAACCCTAACGAGGGTCTTGCGGAGGTGATTCTAACTCTACAGCTTCCTCAGCCTGCTGGCAATGGTGGCCAGGGTCTGGCTCTGCCAGAGGGCTGGGGTTATCAGATGATCCGTAGGATTGGTTACAGGTATGGCAGCTCTCAGCTCTACTACATCAGTGGTGACCAGAACTTACTACAGTCTGTGTCTCTGTGCGAGGACAGTGGCAAGAAGCAGCAGCTGTTCTTCTTGGGCGGTCAGGCACTCCTGGACATCAATGACTGGGCGGATGCTGGTAAGAGAACTGCCTATGTGTATCTCCGTCTGCCTCACAGCAGCCCCGCTCTATCTGGCGGCGCTCTGCCCTTTCCTTCTGATGTTCTGACTGCCCCTATTCAGATTCAGATTGACCTTCAGGACTTCAAGCAGGTCGTTACTGCCGTGACTGTGGCCGGCACTGCCCCTGACGCTGTGCCTACTTCTCTGGCTTCTGCCGTGATTAACTGGACTCAGGTGACTATGCAAGATGCCGGTGACCTCGTGGCACGCCGATTTGACATGAGTAAGCACGCTCTGACTATTCCTCTGTGCGAGGGCTGGACTCAGGAGGAGGTTCAGTTTCCTTTTACATCTGGTGCGAATGGTTCTTTTCAGTTGTCTCTGACCGGTTGTAAGGCTGGTGACCTTAAGATGCTGCGTGTGTGGTTTACTAACCCTTCTAACACGAGTGGTCCTGGCAGCATTGTAGAACAGTCTCTGTGGATTGCCCCTAGTCAGCTGACCTTTGCCATTAACGGTCTGATCTACATGGACAGCAGTAACGGTTCTTGGCTACTGACTAACCTTCTGCGTAGGAGACAGCCACCCGTTCTGACCTACTCTGCCCTTCAGGCTCCTGGTGCTGCTCCTGGGGCATTTACGGCAGTGCCTATGGCTTCTCAGTGGGTGGAGATTAACTTGGCACAGCCCCACACTCGTGGCGATTCTCAGGAGGTGGCTCTGATGCACGGTGTGCCAGTAATGAACAGTGTTCTGAACTTGACCGGTGTGATGCCTGTGGCTTCTCAGAACTTTGTGTGCCATGTGGAGTATGTGCTAAACTGCTCTTGGATGGCCTCTCGTGGGTCTGCCGACTTCGTGTTCTAAAGACATCCACAACCAATAAGAATATCCTTTTTACACAATTCCAGGAACTGTCTAAAAAGTATGACGGAGGGTCTTAAAGATTATGTTTCTTTTTGTAAGCGGAAATATTTGCTGCTCTGCTTGTTGATGCTCCCCAGAGTATTTCCATGGAAAGAAAGCCGGCACGAGTGGGGTCTCCTGTGTGTAAATCTTTGGCGTGTCTTGTTCTGTATCGGTCACGCTGTTCTTTGTCTTTAGTTATTGTATAATCATCCATGCCCTTAGCTCCGAAATGTGTTGTCTTCTTGCGTCCGCTGTCTGTCTGAAATATTGCCATTAGTTTCTTATCTGGCTTGGATGACGGCTCAACGGTGAGAAGTTTCATAACTACTTATTCTAATATTTTATGTCAGAATAATATTGACATGTTTAGAATACTTCCGTCATGCCATGGCACATTGAGAAGTCAGGTAAGGGATGGGTGGTGGTTACAACAAGCACTGGGAGGAAGCACTCAGATAAGCCTATGACTAAGCCGAAGGCGGAGGCACAACTACGGATTTTAGAATCACTCAAGAAAGAAAAGCACAAAAAATAATATATAATATATAAATAGAATGTCAACCTGGAATAATGTGCCTTACTCTTATTTTCCGGGTTCTGCTCGGCTTCTGGGTCCTACTAATACTTACAGTCCTCCACCAGGACTTACGAATAATGCTTATTCCTTCCAAGCAACATCGGGCATGGTTCAAGATGCCACGATGTATAACAGAAATAACAGTTATTTTCTAGCCAGATACGGTTCTACTCCTCCAAGTATTCCTCCATCTGTGCCGACTCTGTTATATGCCACAAGCACTAACATAGCGGTTGCGTTTAATAACACCTTAGTATCAGGAACTCTGCCGATTACCTACAGTATTGCTTATAGCACAGACCCCACCGTTCCTCCTGGTGGCATGACGATAGTTCAACCGGCTGTAGAAGTGTCTCAGGGTGTGTATAACGCTACTGTTTCTGGCTTGACACCATCAACGCCATATTACTTCAGGTCTTTGGCTATTAATGATGCTGGTGAGAAAGTATCTGCTGTCTCTGCGCCATTCACGACGACTTCTGGTGCGAATGCGCCAAATGTTGCTCCTTCTGTGCCTGAGTCTGTGTCAGTTGGCACGACCAACGCTGTGATGCAGTTCTTTGCCATTGGTGTGACCGGATCAGCCCCATTAACTTATTCTTTCTTGTATGGAACATCAGACCCTCCAACGATTCCGGCTCCTGCTACTAAAGTCTTACCAAGCTTGGAAGTATATACAAATAACTTTACAGGATTACTCCCTAATACAACTTACTATTTTAGGTCGGTAGTGAAGAATAATCAAGGACAGCAGGTAAGTGCTACTTCTCTTCCTATCATGACTGGGGGCGGCGGTGATACTCCTCCCACAGGCACTGTGGGAATTCCTACACTTGTTACTGCGCCGACAGCTACTTCTATAACTGTTCGCTACAGCGTGGCATCTGTGGTAGGAAGTAATCTAACCTATTCTGGCTTGTGGGGTCCAACCAGTCCTACAGTTAAAGTATCTACAACTCAACTATCTCCTAATATCTATGAGTTTACAGTAAACGGTCTAACACCTTCCACAGATTATGTCTTTGCGGGTTTTGTGTCTAACACGGCAGGAAGTCTAACATCTGCCACATCTCCTCCTTACACGACGGCAGTCGCCCCTCCCCCTCCTAATCTGGTAACGAATGCCGTTATTCCTTTCTTGATTCAGGGTCCAAGATTTGGCGATTCATCTCCATGGGCGGGAATAGATTATTACATTAATGTTGGTGCGGTTGGTGCTACTGCCAATGTAGGGACAACTAATACACAGGGTCAACAGCTCTTTGCGTCTATGTATGCTGGGACGGTTGGCGACCCTGGCAATGTTACAGGGACAACTCCTCCATGTCCTTACGCTGGTTCTTGTATAGCGGATCAGCCATTTCAGGTTCTTGACCCATTCGCTGGCAATCCTGGCAATGACTACTCTGACACATATTTACAGGGCATCCAGACCACAATGGGGAGTAATGGTCGTATGTTGGCGTGCTGGGGAGGCTTCCTGGCCGATGTAAGAGGCTTATTTGGTCCATTCACTCCTACAGGATTTCCAGGGAACATGCCATCATCTAAGGATGTGGTAGAGTCATTCTTGTTTAATTACATGGACTTTTACACAGGCAGCGTCCCTAACACTCTAAATTGGGTAAGACGGAATAGTCAGTCAAATAGTGCTTACAACTTTGTCTTTAATGGTCTTGTCTTAGACTTTGAGAATATTGGATACGGCAATCCTCAGAACAATTATCCTTATGCTCCTCCAGCTACTTTACCGTCTTTCCCTGCTGATGCCACAAATCCACAATATGCCCCTTATATTACACAGATTGGGGCAATTCCTGGTTACTACCGTCAATATGCTCCGAATGCTTTCTTAGCTAATGCTCCTGCTTCTTTGTCTATTGTGGCAGATGTAGGAACGACGAATGTCTGCGCCCCCAATACTGCTTTGAATACATATTACGCCTTCCCCACGGCGACAGTAGCTCCTACTCTGACGACATATAACGGTGACATGACAAGTCTTGCCCTGAACGCCCCTTCTAACATGGCTCTCTTTGATGATATTTTCGTCCAATTTTACAATGAAGACCAAGATTATTATCTGGGTGGTAAATACTTTACGAATCTCTTGGCATGTTGGGGTCTTGCGGCTCTACAGGCACAGAAGGCGGTTCCCAGTATCTACAGGTCTGTTAAGATTAACATTGGCTTAGCTTGTGGGGATATCATTCCAGGAAAGAACAATGCTGGTATCTATGTTGCTGACGGTCAGGGTCCTACCCCACCTATCGGATCGGGTCCGCCATATACTTACTGGTATCCTCAATATGCCACTCCATCTCCTCCTAATGTTACGACCCCAGCTCAGATATCACCAAGCTGGCCTAACACCAGTCCTACATTAGACCCCGTCAATCTTGCCGCTGCTATTACTGGGGCAAACAATATCCTAAGGGCGGCATTGACTAATAATTCTCTACAGCCTTCTGATTGGTGTTCTGGGGCAGGATTCTGGGCTGGTGGTCGTGGCACAATAACGGCAAGTCTTGTCTATGATAAGACAAATCCTATCAGTCCTGGCGTTGTTCTGCCCGCTATCAATACATATTGTTGGTCTGATGCGACTTACCCCGCTCCAAATCCTAGATGGAACTATCTACCCATTACTACAAACTTCTAAAAAAAACTCAATGACCTGTTAAGAATCATGATTTTAAATATCCTATGGCGTTTTACGACACAAGATATTTATTTAAGAAAATGTATTTACTGTCTTGCCAGATTAGCCCAAGCCCTGGAGGTATTCTTTTCCTGGTAAGACCTATACTTCTTAATCTTCTTACCGTCATCGCTATCACTGTCATTACCACCATAAGAACCCTGGTTTCTCTCGTATGCGTTAAAGGTGATGGCGAATGGGCGAGGCTGCCAAGAAGTCTGAAGAGGCTGGCCGACATCGTCGTAGAGTTGGATGTCAATGGTGGGGATAGAGTTCTCAGTTGACCATTTCATGACTCTGGCATTGTAGTATTGTCTGTTGATGACGAAAGGGCGTGTGCCATCAATGGTGTTATTATTGTTTAATGAGATGTTGTTATCAATAAACAATCTACAGATGACATTCTGCCTTCTGGCAAGATTTGTCGTTGATCCACCCTGAAACATTTGGTTAGAGGTTAGCTTGTCGGAACAGATATCAACATACTGTGTGAAGACGAGAGGGGCAGAGGCAGCGGCCACAAAAAAAGGGTCTGCCTGGGCGGGGTCTGAACTCACAA
>Ga0208382_1000486_pt1 | contig 13415 bp, 11 predicted proteins | sample CryBogCBE28Sep08_FD_184582 | JGI IMG/M metagenome (GOLD analysis project Ga0208382, IMG submission 184582) | Freshwater microbial communities from Crystal Bog, Wisconsin, USA - CBE28Sep08 (SPAdes) | ecosystem: Environmental > Aquatic > Freshwater > Lake | place: Crystal Bog, Wisconsin, USA...
GAGGCATCATTTCTGGATGTCTTGACGTCGGGACAGGCGTCCAGCCAGAACGAGCCAAGGCAACCTGATAGGCCGGGTCTTCCTGGCCATAAACCGTCAGACGCTTCCACTGATATTCCCAACCATCTGGGATAATCTCAGGATCAATAAAGAACTCATCTGTTCCGTCATTAACTTCACCAAGATGGCCACGCAGTTCAGCTGCACGACGCGCAGCAGCAGCCCTTGGGTCATCTTCTCTAATCGGCGGCCTGATAGAAGGAGCCTCTGTAGCAACATCTGTATCTTCATTTTTAATAGATTTTGTAAAAATACTATTTTTGCGTGTTCGGGTTTGAATTGGCTGTTCCATTTATCTAATCCTCAATGGTTGTATCTATTTTCTTTGATCAACATGGCTTTGTTCTTGGCATATTCTTCAGGCGTCATGCCAAGATCTCGCGCCGTATCAGCCTCAGCCCTCGTTAATCGCATAACATTAGGCCTATTGCTTGAACCTCGTGACACAGGCGCCGCTGGTGGCGCTACAGACTTGCGAGGAGCAGGGGCTGATGCGGCTGAAAGGGGAGATTCTGAAGAATCTTCACGATTAATCCCCAATCTACTCTCAATAAAATGAAAATATTCATCCGTATCTGGCTGAATACCATCATCAACGGCATCTTCATGCGCACGAAACATTTTTCTGACTTCTCGCTCGCTCTTTAAATACTCTCTAGAGCTCCTCAGCCACTCCGCAGACCGATGCGATACATTTTCAGCCAATTGATCAACAATATCACCCTTTGGAGGCGTAACAGGATGAACAGGCTGCGCATTTTCGGCATCCTTCATCTGTTTTTTCATTGCCTTTTCGCCATCTTTCAGCTTTTCAAGCTGATGGGCATTCGTTGTCATCGCATCCTGTATCTCAGCAACGCGATTATAGTCATTTGCCGCCATGGCATCAGCGTAAGCAGTCTTTAAAACTTCGTTTCTCTCTTTAATCGTATCAATCGCATTGACGATTAATTGATAATCAGACTCATTTTTGTCTTCGCTGGCCTTTTGAGCATGTAAATATGCTTCTTTAGCGCGACGTTCAGCGTCTTCTCGTGCTCTTTTTTCCCGCTCAAGGTTTCTTTTTAATTCATTGATACCTTCTTCAGGCTCAATTTCTTTCTTTTTAGCAAGTTTCGTATCTTCTTCTTCAGCAATTTCTATTTCAGGCGTTTCTTTATCTGTTTTTTTTGACTCTTCAAAAACAATTTCAACGCCATTTTCTTCATCAGACATATGATATCTCCTTAAAAGATTGTTTCTGATATTTACCAGGCTATATCAGGAGACTGTATGCGCATTTTTACCTGCGTATCAGCCATTATCCGGCACAAAACACCATTAACAACAATACTCCAACCATCTGAAGGGCGGAAAACAACCCAGTCATGAAGATTAAAGCTTGCGTTGTTAAACCATGCGCCTGAATCATCTTGGAAAGCGGAAGGCCCCATACTAACAAGAAGACCTACCTTGCCCTGGAAACGGTCTTCATCAACCGTCTTATCAGACAAGTAAATTCCGCTTTTTGTTCTTGTTGGCCTGATATAAACAGCCGCAAGGATTTGATTGTTAAAAAGCTCAATAGACGAAAGATCACCTAATTCGCTTAATATTTTTGCTCTAGGATCAATGTCGTGATCCATAATCATAGATGACATTTATGGTTTTCCCTTCTCTTCTCAGTATTTTTCCTGACATATCCGCTCGGCCTCAAGCAGATATTCTTTTGCAAGGCGCAAGCCCGCGATCTTCCCCGCCAAAAATTTATATTCGGCGTAATCTTCCAAATGACCGTTAGAAATTGCATCCATCAATCTTTCAATTTCTACATCAATCAATTTTGCAAGCTCGCGTTCATACGCTTGCTGCGTCGTAAATGTCATGTCGAGCCCTTCTCACTCGCCTTCTCATGTAAGAACAGGGGTGGCATTTGAGAAGGGGTAACGCCACCCCCTTATCACAACAACTACTTGCTGCGACCTACTTTCGCTTTCGCGATGTCCTCTTTCTGTAATCGACCTTCGCCAGAAGCTGCGCCAGCAGTCATATCTTTATATGACTTTGCAATTCGGCTAATGCGACCGCCTGCTTTGCGGGCAGGTGCATCTTTATGAAGCTTGGCAATGTCCGTCTTTTGCAAACGACCTTCGCCACTTCCAGCGCCAGCCTCCATGTCCTTATAGGACTTGGCAACCTTAGTAATGCGACCGCCAGCCTTACGGCCAAGAAGAGCAGGAGGAGGAGCTCCAGCCCCAACAGCGCCCATGGGCGGAGCAGGTGGCATTGGCATAGGTGGAGCAGGTGGCATTGGAGGCAAAGGAGGAGCGCCAGCATCTCCGCCAGGTAAAGCAGCCTCCATATGTCTAGAAGGATGCTTGGCAGCATTAATGACGATGTTTATGTCCGTCTTTCCGCCTTTCTTGCCGCTCTTCTTGGATGATTTCTTTTTAGCGTCCAAAACGCCCATAAGAGACCCGCCAGTGGCTTTGCCAAGACGCTTCAATGTCTCAGCCAATCGAGCGCGTTTACCCAGCTTGCCGCCCTTCTCAGCGGCGGCGTGAAGCTTTTTTGCGGGGATCTTTTCTCCCTCCTTCACACCGAGTGATTTGCGAAGAGCGCCTGGCTTCTCAATCGCTTCCTGAATCCATTTTTTACCACCGTCTTTACGGCCTGCGCGGGAAGCTTTCATATCCGCAGCTGAATAGCCTTCTTCGCGGCGAAGCTGGGAAGGAGTTACTCTTGCTTCAGACGTCGCTGATTGGCTTGGGAGAACCTTCAGGCCCTTCATACGGACCTCTGAGCCAATTGCCTCCTCTGGAGAAGGAAGCGTTCTGCCGCCATCATCGCGCTTAATCTTTCCACCTTTTTTGTAATGTTCAGCCTTACCGCGTTTTGGAAGAACCTGAACATCACCAACAGCTTTCTTATCAAGAATACCGCCGCCCTCAGCGCGTTTGGCTGCTCCGCCACGCTTTAAGGCGCCAACATGTTTTACGCCTGGGCGTTCTTTGTTGGCTTCTTTCATGTTTTTATTGGCCATGCCAACGCCAATTTCTGTTTCTACTTTACCGCCTGATTTACGGGCTTTGCGATCAGCGCGTGGCTTTGCAGCCTTGCCATCAACATGACCGCCCTTTTTATATTGGCGTTGTGAAATTGGGCGCATGCCAGTCTTGACGTCAGCGTTAAGAGCCTCTGCAGGCGTCCATGAAGCTTGCGTGGTAGCCTGACCTTTTTCAAGGGTTCCAGGAGCCGCGAGGGCTTTGGCTTTAGCCTTCATCTTCTCGCGAGCTTGTTTTGCCATCTCATACATTACAATTCTCCAGCCAGAGTAATACGGGCGTCCCCGTTTCCGTTATTTCGGAAGTTTTGATAATACCTTAAAAGCAGCGTCAATAACAGGTCTCCCAATGACATCTCCGCCAGATTTAAAGGCTGGCAGGCCATTGAGGATGGCGGAGCGCATCTTGGGGGTGATATGAAGAACATGGCCCATAACTTTTTTGGTTTCCATTTCTTCAACTGGGTTTCCTTCCCAATCAACATCTCCTTGCTGCCCTGTCCCTCTTTGATAAGACAATGGGTAAGAATGCATTTGGACTTTTGCGCTCGGATCATATTGAGAAATTAATTTATTCAATCGTTGAGGGACAAGCTTGTCGTAGAAAGATTGCATTTTATGACTGCCAACTTTTAAATCACCGCCAATTAATGAATGCGCCGTTTCTCCTTCAAACCTATGGACATTGGGCAATGCCTTTGTAGCCATCAATTTTTCGGCAAGTTCTTTGCCAATAAAATTAGGCAACTTATCCTTATCCACTTTTTGATTAATCACGATGTTGTAATCGTGATCTACTGCTTTAAGAACATTGGAATCAGGCGACCAATGAATAGCATTTAATTTTTTGCTCAAATTATATCTGTCAGCTTGCGCTTCGCCAGGTGTCCAAACTAATTTATCATATCCACCTTTGGCTGCTTCCATCAAAGCGCGTTTCAAGCCAAGGTCGACCCATTGATTGGTGTCGGTGACGTATGGAGCTTCAGGTATTTTTCCTTCACCAAACCCTACTTTACGTCCCTCCTGCCCCCAATCGCTTTGCAATTCCTCAACATGAAGAGTTTTGCCATTATCACGATCAGACATGCGCAAATGCGCAACAGGATTTGATACGCCTGTCCAATGATCGTGTGTATATTTATTTTCACCAGGCAAAGTCATTACGACTTCTCGATAGTCTTTTCCGCCTGGAATTGTGTATTCATGGTAATTTGTTGGATCAACTCTATTAATGCCTTGATTGGCATATAGTGTGGCATCTTCTAAATTATTAAAACTTTCATGATATGTGCCTGATGGGTCATAGACATTATATTCGCGTTTATTTCTATTGTTATTTGGATAATAAGATATTCTCCAAGTGTTTTTTATATCTCTATCAGGGCCTACTTCGTAAACCATGTCGGCCTTTGGGAAATCTTCATACTCATCAAACCCATAAGGTTTATATTCTTTCTCAAGCTTACCACCATAAACTTTCTCGCTTAATTGCGGAACGCTCGTTTGTAGATGCCGCGCAACTTCTTTTGGATCCACGCTCTTCTGTTTAGCAAATGTGTCTGCAAGATTTGCATTATCAAGCTCTGCCTGCTTAACATTAGGCTGTCCTTTGATCTTATTTATGATCTGATCAATTGGAGCTCGCTGAGGTATTTTGTTGGCCGCCTCAGCTGCGGCGCTGTAAAAACCCATCGGCGTCAGATTGCGCGCAGTATCTATAGCCGCCGACGGTGATGATTTAGTCCCAACAATGTCGAGAGCTTTATTGATAGGATCATCAACTGTGCCACCTTCAGCGCGAGAAAGTGGACGCATAATCGGGGACGCAGCATAAGACCATAATATTAGCCGGCGAGCTTCGTCTTCAAGATCATTATTCGCAAGCTCAAAAGGAGAAATCGCGCCACCATAAGCTTTTGCAGGTTTTGCAAATCTTTTAGTGGCGCTATTGATGAAGTCGCGATGAGAATCCTCAACGCGTTGAGCTAATGCTTGGAACCCTTTTTCCGCATCGGAGAGATGATCAATTCTGGCTCGGTAATTATTCCAAGCTTTTTTGCCTCTCCCAGAGAGAGCGTCTCCAGCCTTGGGGCTTTTGAGGGCTTTCCGTGCGTCACTTTGCTTGATCCCGGCAGCGACCGCTTGCTTGATAAAGTCATCTTTAATCCTCTCAATAGAATCGTTCCGAATACGGTCATAATCGGTATCTGGAGTATACACCGAACGGAAATCATGGGGCAAGACTTTAATGCCCTTATAGTTATCGCCCAGAGAGTCAATAGCGGCATCTTCCAATTTATCGCGATCAATGCCGAATGAAGAACCATCATCTTCATAACGAGGAATGACATCAAACCTGTATCCATTTGGATACCTGTCATAGCTTAAATCATGGCCATGGCTGAAGACTGATGTCGCAAGCTTGTGAATGTCGTCAGGGTGCATTTGATCCGTTGTTGGGACAAATAAAGAATATCCGCGGATGTGCCCTGCCTTTGGAGCCGCGTTCTCCTGAGCAGGGAGCACCGTAGAGATAGCCATAGCCTTTTGGCTTAGGTGTTTACCCACAATAGCGTTAAACGCCTCCAGCTGGTCGTCATCCATGTCTTTTAGAGGGACGCGAATATTTGGAGAAACCGCAGCCTCAAATGTTCCGCCAGTGTCGAGCGGTGCAGAAGACTTTGGGTGAGATATACGAGTAATGTCCGTCGAGAGATTGCCAGTGAGCGCCTTCTTTAATGAATCCCAAGGATGCTTCCCGCGGGCAGACTGATACATGGCAGTCACAAGACCCTTCAGATATTGGCTCTGCGACAATGTGTCGCCCCTCTGAACGGCTTCGTCGTATAATGCATGCGCTTGTGCGCCAATGTCTGTTAGCTTTGTCCCGAACTCAATGGTTGCTTTGGGCGAAGTTCTAAATGCTCCTGTCGTGCGGCGCAAAGCATCCGCAAAGTCAGGATCCATAAATGCTGCTCTATTAAGTTTTTCGCCGTCTATGCCAGTGACGCCTGCTTTCTTTAGCTTGTTAACGATGCTTCCCCACACCTGATGATAGGCATCACCGCTTTCTTCCTTAGCCTCTTCGCCGCGCAAGTGAACCCACGCAGGGGCCTGAAAGTTCCAGCTCTGATAAGTGAAAGGCTTCTCTGGATGATTTTCATTATAAAGATCGCGGATCTTATTAAAGTAAATCGCCATTGGCTCATGAAGCGATTGGTTCGATGACATAACATCATCTGGAACACCAAACATCTTACCAACCCAAACGTCATTCACCGATATTGGAAACCGTGTAGGGACGCCTCCAGTTAAAGCAAGCGTATCGGAAAAATGGCCAGTCTTGTTGCCAGGCAATGCAGACGATTCACGATGATCGCGGCCAAGAGCCTGTCGGACCGTTTCAGGTATCGTAATATCAACGTCTGCAGGAACACCGCGCATATGCTGAGACATAACGCCTAAAGCGCGCTCCGCGTTCTCAAGAGGTTTTGCTCGCGCAGATGTCGCGCCGATAAGATCCATAAGCTTCATGAACTCATCATGGCTAAGATCTGGCATGTTCTCGCCCATCTTTTCGCCAGATAATTCATACCAAAGATGATCCTGCAAAGGCAGTCGCATTGCCTTGTCCCAATCCTTGGCCATAAAAAGAGGCTTAACTTTATGCTTCTCAACAGCAGCCTTCGCCGCCGCGGAGCTCTCGTTTACGCTTTCATTCCAAAGCTTATGAAGGATCTTGTCGCCTTCCGCATGTGCGTCATCTAATCGTTTCTGCGCATTTGATATGGAGTTTTCATCACCAGACGCATGAGCTTGTTCAAGATCTTTTTCTGCGTCACGCTGATCTTGTGTAAATTTAAAACCCAATCCAGGCTGTTTTAAAAAATCACTTCCCATATCAGCCCAACGACCACCTGTTGGCGATCCTGGCGTATATGTTCCGCCAACAACGCGAGATGATTCAGGAACGATGACATCAAGTCGTTTGTTCACAATATCGCCACCGCTACGCGTATCTGCTTTTGCCGCGGCGATCTCTTCAGGAGAAGGGTCTGGCGTGCGTGGATGCAATACCTGACCGCGTCGTGTCATGACTGATTGTTTTGGTGCAGCTGATACTCGCCCCTCAAAAAGGCTTACAGGTGGTTTCGGGGCTGCAGGAGCAGGGATAGCAGGCTGATCGTCGCCAATCGCACGGGCTGTGTTTAGAGCTCCTTCTACAGGATCCCCACCATCAGCCATAACCTGGCGCCCAACTCTGGGCATATAATGGGATGGGAACTCGTCAGATAAAACTTCACCGCCACGCGCCATAGGCCTTACCGTGATAGGGTCAGGAAATGAAGACGTCTGATCTTTCAAATGATCATTAATGATGTCTAAGGCACGATCGATGATGTTACCCATTATTCAATCTCCTGCATGCCTTGGCCCTTTAATGATCTTGCAATCTCTAAAGCCTTTTGGCTTTTCCTGTCAGCAATTCGATGATGCGAATCAAGAATACGGTCAGCTTCACGATGCTCTGATTCTTGCGCAAGTTTATGGATATCAACGCCCATCTTTATTGCTTTCAAATGCAAGTCCTGACGGCGCGTCTCGGCATCCATTAACTTAACTTCAGCATCAACGTCGCGGACCTGCCCACCTTCTCCGCCTGACTTGGCTTGCGCCTCAAGCATCTTTGCCTGAGCCATTAAATGTTTTGTCTGCGCATCCAACATGCGGGCCTGGCCATCAACCTGCGCCTCTTGAACGGAGGCCTGGGCAACCATGCTTTTAGCGTCAGCCTCCTGTTTAAGGATCTGGAGCTCGGCCATTGCCTGCTGAACTTGCGGAGGTATCTGTCCCTGCGTTTCGGCTGGCGCCAAGAACTGCTCTGGATTGTTCCAACCCATCGCCCGCATCGCAGCAAGATCAATTTGCTTTGAATCATACAAAGCAGGATTTGATTGCTGGAGTTGCTTCAGAGCCATGATCTTCATCAGTCGCATGGTCTGACTTGCAGTATTAGGATCAGCCTGTGGGACAAGATCGTAATTGTCCAGGGCCTGAATAAATTGCTGCTCATTCCAGCGTTGAGCTGCTTTGTTGTTTTTGCCCCAGAAAGAAGTTGGGTGCTCTCTGAAGCAACGCACAATCAACTCAAACTCATCAGCCTGGGAAGCATGCATGCGCTTGTGGACGCTGTTAAGTATTTTGGTTGCCTGATCAATCAGAGCCAATGTCGTTCCAACTGGAGCGTCTGCCCGTCCCTCGCCAACTTGCAATTCGCTTGTTGAGCCAACGCGCTGGCCAGTCTCAACCATGGAGTTGCAAAGGTTCATCAACGCCATGCCAGGCTCTTTGTAAGGCAACGGCATTACAGCTTGACTAATTGGCATTCCACCAGTTTTAACTAAAGCCCCGCCCCCAGGAGGAACGCGGAAAATATTTGTGTTTTGACGGGCGCCTGTATCGGCCATGAGGAAGCCCGGGAAATTTGCATACATACCGGCGTCGAGCATTTCTCGCCATGCAGCTGTCACCGCATTAGTAGTGTTGCCAAGGATGTGCAGTAGACCAATATCGTAAAAGCCCATACCGGGGACGAACGTATATTTAACAAAGTTGTTTCGCGCTTCAGGTAATTGATCACCTTCTTGCCCAGTTGGTTCATCGTAGTTGCGCACGATAGAGAGAATTTCTCTAGATGATACATCAATTGTTACGCGGTATGGAATCTCTAATCCTGTCAATTTTCCTTTATATTTATGCTCAAAACCACCAATGTCTAATTCGCAGTAAATTTCATATATTTCCCGATCGCGATCCTCTGCGTTGAATGTATCAACTTTTATACCTTGAACGTCAGCCTTCTCGCGCTTCACTGCATCCGGCTGATCAGGCTTAGGAGTTGCCAAATCTATATCGCGATAAACGCCAAGGATCTGCAGGCGCTTTACCGTCGAAGGACGCATATAAACGCGATGCGTGACACGCTTTGCATCAGACAACGTCGTGGCTGCGTTATTGACGATCAAGTCATCAGCATCAACTGTTTCGCTTACTGGGCGCCCGCGTAAGGGACAAAAATAAACTTTCTTAAATGCTGTCCCGCCAAAGCCAAGCATGAAAAGCATTTTATCGGTATCGGGATAATATTCACGCGCCACAGCTGTGAGATAATGGTTTAGGTCTGTCTCGAGGGCATGCGCCAGCTCGTCCTGTTTAAGCGTCGTTTCTGCGCTTTCACTTCTGACCTTTACTGGCCCATCCGTTGGAAGCATCTCCGATCGTGCATTAGCCTGGAAGCGAAGAACTGCCTCGAGCAGAAGCGGGTGGCGCACCCTTGACATGCCTTCGACAGGCGCGCCGTCAGCTGCGCCCTGTAGACCTGGTATCTCAATCTTTAGGCCCAGAAGCTTGATGCCCTGAGCCCTGTCCTCAATCCACTCCTGACGGCTGTCCAAGTCGTCTTGGACGCCGCGGAGGAGCTCGTCTGCAATGCGCCCCAACTCGAACTGATCTATGTCGTCAACGAGGTTGCTGAACCATTCTTCAGCCCTCTCAGCGTCACTTGCACGCTCAACTGGGGCGCCATCAAGAGATACGCTCAGAGATCCGTCATCATGCTCAATTCGCAGAATATTACCGCGGTCGTCTGTTTCAGGCTTGTCTTTGCCATCATCGATCTCAACCTCAACGTCCCCGCCGCCTTCCAGGCTCTCGAGAGATTGTCCGGCAATTTGCCGTATATTGTGAACGAGACCAGGGACGACTGGCATAGACTAATCCTTTTTGGCTAATAGAGCGGAAATGTCGTCTACAAAACGGTCAAGACCTTCTTTGGCAGCCGCATCATCGCTTTTGGCGTTGATTGTATAAATTCTAACATAGTCGTGGGGCTCGCGTCCATAAACCTCAACTCTAAACTTCCCGAGGCCCTGACCATGGGCTGGTGGCGTGTCAATAACGTCAACAGTAGCGTTACAATAAATCATTGTTGTTCTCTCATTATATTGGGTAAAGAGGCTCATCGCCTGAGCCAGTATGCAATCTACTCTCATCAAGTTGCGCTGTATACTCTGCGCCCCTGAGCAGTATTCCCGTATCGCGCAGGTATTTTAGAGCAAGGCTTGTCGTGTCCACAAGGTCGTCATGCTTTGCTTTTGGGAATACCGCCAGCTGATTTATAACCATTTCAGCCCATGTTGTATCGGGAGCATGGATGAGGCCCTCGGCAAATAAATGCTGAACGCTATAGAGCCGCGCCAGTTTGTCCTGGCCTTTCGGGTCGACTAACTGGACGAAGAACTCTTCATATCCATAGATGCGGCGAAGCTCTTGCGCAACGCTGTAGCCTGAAGCTTTATTCTCAACAAGCACCTTCATGACGCCATATCGGTCCATTGTCTCCTGGACCTTCTCTACAAGCTCATGGAGCTCGAGGCGCTCTGCCCATGCATACATGAGCATGACGCGAGGGCGCTCTTCCTTGTATTGGCGCTCGAGGGCTGAGACAGAACCATCATATGTTGCGACCCTTGTCGCCTGGGCAGTTTGATCGCCGCCAGACCAGACGCCCCAAACAGTCATGGCTGACGGGTCATTGGATGTCTTGGTCGTGTAGGCTGTGTCTAATGCTGCGATGACATATGAAAACGGCGGGTAATTTGCCCTGTCCCAGGTGGGGATCCACTCGCGCTTGATGACACCGCCGCCTCGAGGCTCAGGCGATTGCTGGAACTGAGCGGCTGCAGCCCACGGCCCCATGATGATCTCGTCACGTTCGACGACTTCTTCCGGGAAGCGATCTGAGAAGAGGAGCTCGCCTTCCTCAGACCGCGGATCTTCAAGGCCAAGCATTGTTGGCTGCGCCCTCGACGGATCGTAGCGCATGGGAAGCGAGATATAATCGTAGGGAAGACCTCGATCCAACACTGATCCTATAATATCGTCCTCTGAGAGTCTTTGTTGTATTATAATGATTGAGCTGGCTTTTGGATTAACGAGGCGCGTCGGGATTGCCTCGAAGAATTGCTGGTTGGTTGTGTCTTTGATTTGCTGAGATGCTGCATCAGACACCGACAACAAATCATCGCATATGATTCGATCCGCACGAGCGCCGGTTATTGAGTTGATGGCGCAACATTGGCGAAAGCCCATCGATGTGTTTTCAAATTTCTGTTTCTGGTTTTGATCTTTCTGTAATTGAACATGCGGCCACCTGGATCGATACCAATCTGATTCGATGAGCCGGCGCATCTTGATGCCGTCGCGTATCGCCAGCTCTTGGCTGTGCGAGATACAGATGTAACGCATGTGCGGCATATTGCACGGGCCCCACTCGAAGGCAGGAAAGAAAACATTCACAGTAAGCGATTTCATCATGCCAGGAGGTATGGCAATCATAAGACGATTATACAGAGAACCATCATCTAAAACTTCGTTATTTGTTATTGCCATTAAATGTTCAGCGATGAAATCAATATGCCATCCGTGAATATACTCTGATCCTGGTTCTATGATATGCCAGGCTTGACGGATAAACTCACTGAAGACTTCGCACTCTTTCGCGCTATCTTTGATGTCTTCTGCGTCTAAACTTTCAATTGCCTGCTGCGCGTCAAAGCGTATGCCGAACATATCAATAATTTGGCCCATATCAATGTATCGTCCCTCGGGTCCAAATTGTCTCGCCCATTTCTTCAGCCGCGCTAACAGCGTGAGATGTCACGGCGCAGAAAGTCTTCAATGCATTATCTGCATCAACTGGATTATAAAAACCATTGCATAAAAGATATGTGGCGCAGGAAGATAAAATTTGTAGACCGTCTTGCGGAGAGGACAATTTATATAACTCGTCTAGTATCCCAGAGACTACATTCAACGTCTCTTTAATATCTTCAGGCGATGAATGTTCATTTATCATTTTTAGACAACGCCATTGATATCATTTGACGCGCAGTATCGCGCTGTTCTTTGCTGAGTATTGATGCATCAAAAGAAACAATTGATTCAGTTTTAAGAGCACCGCCGTTGGCGCCAGTGATTTCTGTTTGCTGGCGCTCTATGTAATCATCACGAAAACGTGATGCTACGCTTTTTAACCACAGTTGTGCATTAAAGTTGCGATTATCCATGTTTTTTTGAGCTTCATTCTCCCACCACGTTTGCGAATGAGCTCTTGCGCGTGCGAGAGCAGTGGAGAAATCTGCGTTTGCCGCGGCCCAATCATAGATCGACGCTTTATCTACATCAAAATGAGACGCCATTTGAGCAATGCTTTTACCCAGTTTTCCGAGCTCAATAATTTGCTCGCAAAACTCAGGCCGATACTTGCTCGGCCTTCCTTTCGGGCGTTTTTCTTTTACCTCTTCCATTTTAATTACAGTTCTCGGGTTGAACGAATGTGCATTCTGCGATGTATCTCGCAGGAACGGAACAGCCCACGAGAAGGGCTGCTCCAAATAGCGCAAGGCTATAGATGGCGGCTATGATTAGAAAACGCAATGTTTCTTGCTGCATGAGCGTAGACCGCAGTTTGATCGTGGGCATATGATAACATACTCCGATCTGATTTTCACTCAGTCAAAATCATCCATGTCTACAGATGATTCGTCGACTGTTTTTGGTTTTGTTTTTACCGAAGATAAGGCAGCCTGACCAAGAGGCGTGTCTGCCAGCATACCAAGGGCGTCCATATAAGTGGCAAGGACAGCCTGCTCCTCAGCCCGCTTGGTGGCGTCTTGCTTGCGTAGGGAGATAATCTTCTTGATGATCTTTGGGTCGAAGCCAGTAGACTTGGCCTCTGCGTAAACTTCTTTGATGTCCTCTGCGATATTGGCCTTTTCTTCCTCTAAACTTTCGATGCGGCTAACGATTGCCTGGAGCTGGTTGTTTGTCGTCATTTATATAATCCTCCAAATTAATGAGTATGTGATCCGCCCTGAACCAGCATTCATCGCAAATTGATTCGCATACTGTAGATGGTTCCAAATGGCGAAGGGAGCCGTATTCGTCTCGATGTCTATTTAAAATATCAAACTCACACAGGCTCTTGGCGATAATATCTCTGATCTTTCGGCGCATTGTCAACTCCATCAATGTATATCCTAAAATTATTTTATGAATGTTTGAAATTATCAGTTGACGGCATGATAGGTTTGAAGTATCTTCAAAACATCGAGATTGAGATTGAGACGGAGATACAAAAATGAAAACGGAATGCACCACCTACTTAGACATGATGAACATGGATTGGATTGTCCACGTTGAATACGAGCAGACGTCGAAAGGATACGCCGGCGACTTTTACGATCCA
>Ga0208382_1000492_pt1 | contig 13263 bp, 23 predicted proteins | sample CryBogCBE28Sep08_FD_184582 | JGI IMG/M metagenome (GOLD analysis project Ga0208382, IMG submission 184582) | Freshwater microbial communities from Crystal Bog, Wisconsin, USA - CBE28Sep08 (SPAdes) | ecosystem: Environmental > Aquatic > Freshwater > Lake | place: Crystal Bog, Wisconsin, USA...
TGACCCCTGTTAACAGCACACACAAGGATGCGATTTAGGTGATTTTTGCTGTTTCTCCCTAAAGTTTAAGCCAAATTGTGGGGGTCATTAAATATTCTCATGTTAATTACTGTATTCAGAAAAACCGAGCAAGGTTGGCAAGAGATTCAAACCTATCATAAATTCCGTGTAGAAACCATCGAGGAGATGAAAGAACGGTTGGGTGATGATTATGTAAGCCAACCAAAGACGGCTTGTCCTGGTTGCGGTAAAGTCCTAGCACGAGCCGAAATAAACGACACACATCTATGCGATGGCACACTCACAGATCAACCACTAACTGTTCAACGTGGCAAACTTAGAGCAGCTGCCAGATTAATACGTGGAACAAAACCAAAACGTCCACGTGGCAGACCAAAAAAAGATTGTGGCCCGAATGCAACAGCATGATCATACCTATTTGACACATTTATCAGATAGTGTATAATTCACTTCATCAACAGCAATAACGCAGTTGTGTTAACAAAATGGAGTTTATTATGAAAACAATGAATCAAGTTCAACAAGTCATCGATCGTATTGGTCAACTCAAAGCACGCCGTGATCAACTCGACAAGTCTATCGAAGATTTACAGAATCAAATCAAGTTCTTGGGTAAAGGCACCTACGCTGGCACTAAGTTCATTGGCATTGTTAAATCATATGAGCGTAGTTCTACTGCTTGGAAAGCAATTGCTGAAGAGTTAGGCGCATCAAAAGAACTGATTGAGTTTCATACTAAAAAGACTGGCGTCGTATCGTATGAATCACAAGCCATTGCTAACGCCTGAGGATAATTATAATGGACGCATTTACAGTTATTTGGTTTTTTATTATGTTTTGCATTGTTTTTACATTGTCTACATTTGTCGGTGTAATTATTAATATTATAAAAAAACCCAAAGCAAAAGTCATTAAAACCATGCCAATTTCTAATAAAACAAACAATAGTAATTTAGTTACAGGTGCGTTAGTCAGTGCTGCTTTATTAGGAATGGCAGCTTGGAAAGTTGAAGGTGTAGTTCTTGATAGAAATATCAAACGTAATCGTGCTAAAATCACTAATCGTCGTGCAAACGGTTTGTATTGGTAAAATTATTAAAGGAGAATAACATGACTGAAGAACAAGCAATCAGCCACCTAATGAGAAAATACGGTTGGAGCCATCAAGAAGCGGTTGAGTATTACTATTACGAACCCTATGATGCCAATGATTACGAATAAGAATGTAGCCCATTTAACAATGGGCTACTTTACATGCTAAATAAAAATATGAGTGATACAAAGAAAAACAATCTGCAAAAAACTTCTACTAAGCGTAAATTTGGTGGAGTTCAACCTGGCGCAGGTCGACCAAAAGGCACCCATAATAAACTCAGTGCGCAAAGTATACTTGACAGTCTTGAACAAGGTTTAGGTAAATCGTTCAGTGAACAGTTGACTGACAACTATATTCAAGCGATCGCAACCGGCAATCGTGATTTACGTTTACAATACGATAAACTATTCTTATCTAAAGTTGTTGCTGACAAAGTTGATGTTAGTGTTACTAACAGTGAAGATGTTATTGCTGCCAAGCAACAAGCGTTTGCTGAAGCACTTAAAGCCATGACTGGCTTAGACTATGAGAAACCCAACAATGATTAAAACAACTGCCATATACGTGCCAGGCGCACCTAGACGCAAACATCCTCCTATGTATGAAATGGTTGATGCTGAACCACATAGTCAACACAATCAAGATCGTATGGATGATTATCATGAAAACATTGCTAGTAAACCAAACAAAGCCAGTGGTGTAGACTCTACTAAACGTATCAATGAATTAAATCCTACTAAGACGTTGCCACAAGCGTCGACGGTCAATACCGAGACTATGGGACCAGGATAAATAAATTTATACAAGGAATAATAATGACACCGAATTTATCAGCGCCAATCGAAACAATGTTTACACCAACTGAGTTGGAAGACATGTATAAAGAGTTTGGTTACGGCACTACTCGTGGCAGAATAGTATTCTCCAATATTATAGACGATGCTACAGCAGATGTCAAGTTAGACGCTGAACAGTTGTTAATATTCATGAAAACTATACAACAGTTTACTGAGCATACTATTAAAGAATTAGAGACTGATCATGCCACTAATTAAAGGTAAAAGTAAAGAAAGTTTCAGTAAAAATGTCGAAACTGAAATGCATAGTGGTAAACCACAAAAACAAGCAGTCGCTATTGCCTACAGTGAAAAGCGTGCCGCTGAAAAGTCTAGCAAGAAACATGCCAGCATACCACACCATAGTGATCATAGCGCACGAAGATCAGATCATTATCACAGTAAAGTAGTTGATGCTAGTGCCATCCGCCCTAGTAGCACAAAGATGACTAAGTCAGAACATAGACTTAGCAACATGGAAGACATAGACGAGGACACAGCATCATGAAAGCAAAAGAAGCAAAAGGCGTTTATAATTTAAACCCAACAAGTATGGTTATGAAACAAGGTAGTAAAGACGAGCGTGATATGCATGCTGGTGACTACAAAGGTAGCAAGCCACGTGTTACTAAAGGTAATGATACACCAGCACGCACTGATATGGACGGTGGTTGCGAAGAACGTGAGTTAGCCGGTCACAGTGCTATGCCCACAAGAATGGGTCACGATAAACATTCTACTGGCGAACGTAGAATGCATGAAGATCATCATTACGCTGTTCGCCAAATGAAGGGTAAATATTAAAATGAAAAACACAACAATGAGTCGCAAGACTGGTAACACAATGAAGAAGAATGAGGGCAAATATATGCCCAAGACCGGTGCTAGTCAACGAGGTGATGGCGCTGACTTTGCTTTCAATGGTCAAATGGGCGATGGTGTAAACCGTAGTTCAGAAACTCACCGTTACAGTGGCAATCAAAGCGGCTTGACAATGAAAGAAAACTTTGGTAATGGTCCTAGAATGGCTAAAGAGAATAGCCAAGCGTCTATGCATGATCATGGTGAGTCTGTTACTAAAGACAAATACCGCACTGCTCCTATGACTGCTAAAGGTGAAGGCGTTACTGGTCACCGTGAGTGGCAGCCACAAGCCGGTCAAAACTATCGTGGTAATCCTGATAAGATTAACGTAGGTAATTAATCATGGCAGCATACAGTTCAGTTCAATCTATTGCGCCACTAGGCAACGCTTACACAATCGTTACTAACAATACTACAGCAAACACTGTGGTTGTAAGTGGTAATGGTGCTAGCGTTAATAATCTTTTTATTGAGAACCTTGATACCACCAATGATGTATTCGTTAATTGGGCATTAAATGGCAAGGCTGTTACAGCAGCGGTGCCAACAGTCGGATCTCCACAAACTGGTGTGACAATTCAAAACGGTAGTGGTCGTATCATTCAGATTAACACTGGCACACAATTCATTGCCAATGCTAATGTTGCGGCAATCAGTTTCAGTGGCACACCACAAATTGTAATTACAAACGTGGCGTAATCATGGCTAGCAAACGTTCTCCTAATCTATCAGTTGGACGTGGAGAAAAATTATCTGTAGCACGTGGCGGTGGTTTAACGGCTAAAGGTCGGGCAAAATATAATCGTGAGACTGGTTCTCATCTACAAGCCCCCGAAGCCAGTGGTAGTAGACATGATTCATTCTGCGCCCGTAGTCAAAGTTGGCACGGTGAACGTGGATTGGCAGCAAGACGGAGATGGCATTGTAAATGAAAGCAACACCTAAAGCAAAACGTGGTTTGTATTATAACATAAACAAACGTCGTGAGGAAGGGTTAAAACCCAAGAAGCCTGGTCAAAAGGGATATCCTAAAGCCAGTGCGTTTGTGGCAGCAGCAAAAACTGCCCGGCCTAAAACAACTAAGAAATAAAGGATTATTACCATGGCTACAAAACCAAAGAATTGGATCGCTGGCGCAATTAAAAAGCCAGGTGCTTTAAAGAAAGAATTAGGCGTTAAGAAAGACGCTAAGATTCCAGCAAAGAAATTAGCAGCTGCTGCTAAGAAACCTGGCAAGATGGGTCAACGTGCTCGTCTTGCTGAGACATTAAAAGGAATGAAAAAATGAAACAACGTTTAAACGCTAAAGACTCACGTGATGATTCTTACGGTAGTAGTGATGAACACTACCTTGGTAAGTTTAGTGGCAATCCATACACAACCAAGAATGTAAACGTTGCTCAAGGTCCTAAGATGGGCAATGCTGATGCTCATGAAGGCAAACGTGGTGCTTTCATCGATGCTAAACAAGAACGTGCTCCACTAGCCGACTTTATTAATCGTGCTTATGAAACACGTAATAAAGAAGATTACGAGCAAGAAACCACCAAGGCTGGTGAGATTGATCGTGCTGTTGAACAAGTGCGAGCATTTCCTGATCGTCGTGGCACACCGCTAAAACGTCGTAAGTAATTTTACTAACCGCAGTTACGGTATCTGTTACAAAAACCGTTATTTCATTTATAAGGAACAGACATGAATAAAACTCCGCAATCTAACGCAGTTAAAGCAATTAAAACTGCCACCAGCCTGGCCGAAACCAACGGTTGGGATATAGACCCACCTGCTGACCAACCCAACACCACTCCCTCAGAACCCCTATACGACCTAGAAGGTTTGATGACAGACTTTCCTACTGCCAAAGAGTTGGAGAAGTTTGTATTTGATCAAACAGGTTTCGTTCTTAACCTCAAAGGCAGATCAAACAAATTCAAATATCAAACTGCCATGGACGTGCTCAATGGTGTTACACCTGAGTCGTATATGCTTGGTAGTGAAAACCCTTATCTTGACAAGAATGATTTAATTCCTGTAGACGAATTAAAGAAATTGCCCGCAAGACCAGCCGAGGTTATTGGTGTTCCACACGTTACATCATTCATTAGTAAAGCATTTCCACATCCTGATCCTGAGTTTAAGGCTAGTGGTCAGAAGTGTGAAGTGATCTTTCGTAAGTATGTAAACAATGCTATTACCTACGAGATTCTAGGTCCTATTACAACTAAGCCAGTTGGCACACGTGTTAACAAGTTTGGTAAAGAAGTGCCAGAGAAATATACTTGGATTGATCCACGCACAGGCGAACAACTGTTGCGTTCAAGCAACGGAACTTATACACCAGTTGGCACACGACTAAAAGCACAGATGCAAAAAGCCAAGATCAACAAGAGTGATTATTGGACAATGTGGATTGATCGTGACTTTATCATGGGTGGCAATAACGGTAATTCACTCGACAGTCCTTGGGATTTTTCATGACACCGATTAATCCTAATGTTAGGGCAACACTTCATCTTAAACAAGTTGAGGAGACCAAGATCATGCAAAAGGTCAATGCCGTTCAACGCATTGGCTTTGCTGAGAAATTTCCTGGTCAAGTAGAACATTGTTTACGTTTGGTCATGGAACGATTACAGTTGGGACTTGACAAACGTGATGGAGTTGATCCCTCAAATCCTGATACGTGGAGATTATCTTCACAAGAAATACTTGATCTTGCTAACAGCGCAAAACTATTAAACGATATCCGATCGGGTTTCTAAATGTTAGACACAGCATTGTTAATGCGTCGTGCGGTTGCTTACAATTGTGATCAACATGGTCTAAAGCCTGCGAGTTTAGTTGCCATGCATCAGGCTGCTAAATTACACTTTCAAGAACTTGTATTTGCTGTTCAAGAAGACATGCGATACAATCAACTGAAATACTTCAGACCATTCCCACATCAGATTAAATTCTTTGAAACAGGTGGATCAGATCGTCGTGGTATACTTGCGGCTAATCGTATTGGTAAAACTGTTTCTACTTGCTATGAAGTTGCCATGCATCTTACTGGCAGATATCCTACATGGTGGCCTAAAAGGGCAAAACAATTCAATAAACCTGTGACTGTTATGGTTGCTGGTGAAGGATGGGATCAGGTTGCTCGTGTATTACAGAATGAATTGTTAGGCACACAAGACGTAAAGATTCAAGATGCCCTTGGCACTGGCGCTATACCACGTGATTGTATAGTGTTTGATACCATGCGTAATGATGGCGCAAACTGTATTGGTGTTGAAGTCAAACATGCCAGTGGTGCTAACTCATACTTGTTGTTTGCTAACTACACACAAGAAGTTCGTCAGATGCAAGGTTTTAAATTAAATATTGCTGTGTTTGACGAGCAACCACCTGATGATTTCTTTTCAGAAATTGTTACCCGAACTGCTACCACACAAGGACAAGTTCTTTGTTCATTTACACCACTTAAAGGTTTGAATGGATTGGTAAGCAAATTTTGGAATCATGAGGAAGGTTATGATCACATTCGTGTATCGTGGGACGATGTGCCAGAATATGATCCATGGGGTGAACCATTTCTACTAAACGAAACGAGACGACAACTTGAACGAGATTATTTACCACACGAGCGTGACGCTCGCCGCAATGGTGTTCCTGTTATGGGTAAAGGAGCAGTGTTCCAAATCCGAAACTGGCCAACATATAGAACTGGAGATTACGATTTCCGGTCTATTTTTGGTATTCATCGTATCATCGCTCTTGATCTTGGTTTGGTAAATGACAAGACTGTAATCTCACTGATGTATTGGCATCCTGAAGAACGTGAGGCTTGGTTACATCGTCAACTAGTTGTTACTGGCACTGAAGAAGCGAATCCCACAAATTATATTAATCATCTAATGCGACCCGAAGTATTTGGCACACCGATAGTATTACCGGCTGATGCCAATTCTCAAGGTCGTTATACAATGAGTTCGCAATCTATAAGACAGTTATTTGAAGAATATGAATTAAATGTTCATCCTGATGCGATTATGAATCCACCTGATGATCAAGGTCGTAGAACCAACCATAAGAGTTATGGTATCAATGTAATGCGTCAGATGTTAGAAGTTGGCACACTACACATTAATGAAAATTGCGTGGAGTTTTTACGTGAAGCACAAAACTACTTTGTCGACCAACATGGACGGTTTAGTGATCCTGATGATTGTATTGATAGTGCTAGGTATGCCCTCATTGGATGCTTACAAGGAATCGCAGAACCGTGGGATGACAGATCTCCACAACAACGATTCAATGCCATCAAACACAATTATAGGGTATCGCAAGCGCAAAGGCGTGCTGAAACCGATAAAGTTGCGTGGAAACGCACCTATTCAGCCAGTGACTGATTACGATAAATAAATGATAAACCTCGGAAACAAACATGCTTGACCTAAAAAATGTCGTAATCAGCAATCTTAACAATCACAAGGGCATGATGTCCCGTTTTGTAAAGATGAAGAGTTTGCTAGATGCGAAGTGTGCGGCAAACCTACGTTTACTTGCTACTAAAAATAACATCAACCGTGCTTCAGATTACCATTACTTGGTTCTTGCTGTAACACAATCTACTGAACCTGTCAATGGTTTGGACTATATTCATCCTGTTGTAAAGCCAGTTGTAGATTATGCTACATCAGTTATTACCAAAGGTATTGCTCAGAACGGTGAAATCAACTTTGAATTCGTTGCCGACAATGAGGATGATGAGCCAGCAGCACGCCAAGCCACTGAAATGGTTCACAAGATCATTAATCAAAACAATGATCCACATACCATTCTACAACATTGGGTCATGGATGCTTGCTTACACAAGAATGGTGAGATGCTTATATCTCCAATGCGTGAACAGATTGTTCGTTATATTACTACCCAAGGCACGCTTGACCAATTAAAAGCATTTGAAGCACAAGCCATGGATGCTGGCTTGACACCACTACGTCAGAAACGTCGTAAGATTCACGTAAACATGCCACAGGTTTTGGCTGAGACTCAACAGTTTATGGGTAACTTACCCATGGCTCAACATCAAGAGAATGTTCAGTCAATGTTGGATCATCTACAAACCGCACAAGATGCCGAAGAAAGTTGGCACGAACATGATCCACTAGAGATTGATAATGTTGAAGTTCGTGACGCCGGCGATCATCTACAAGAAGCAATCAATCGTAATACTGTTTACGAAGCAAAATATAAATTAACTGGTTATAACCTCAACGTTAAATTCCGCCCTATTGCTCAACACTATTGGATGTGTGATCCTACAGTGATTGAAATCCAAGAGCAACCATTCTGCGGTTTTTATAAGCCCATGAGTATTCAAGAAGCATGCGAACTTTATCCAGACATTGATCTTGAGGAGTTTAAGATATATGCTGAATACAGTAACGTGGGAGCATATCAGGCCGGTAGTTTACTCAATAATCTTGCCCTTCATGCTCGTGATTCTGTTCCTATCAATGGCTTACCTGCTCAGGGCTACGCCGCCCAAGAACCCGAGGCAAGACAAGTAACTGTGCTTACCGTTTGGAATCGTTATGATATTGACGGTGACGGCGAATTAGAATTAGTAGAATTGATTTACAGTGGTCAGTATGTTATCAGCGCACGTGAAGTTGAATTCATACCTGTGGCTAACATGGTTCCAAAACCACTAGCACAAAACTTCTACGGTATGAGTATTGCTGAATCCGTAGTGCCAATGCAAGAATACGCAACTGCTGGTCACCGTGCTGAAATTCAGTTAGGCTTGTTACAATCTACCGCACGTATTGGCGTTAAACCTGATCGTGTTGACTTTGAGATGATTCAAGACGGCGAAGCTGCTATCTTTATTCTTGACAGTAAATTTGATCCTGCCAAAGACATTTACGCAATGCCACATCCTGCTGGCGATATTGCTTTTATTGACCAAGCAATGAATCGTATTCAGAATGATACCATGGCTATGGTTGGTATGACAAGTCCACAAGACGTGTTTAATCCCGAAGTTATGGATCCAGGTAATTCGGGTGCTAAGTTGAACCTTGCGCTATCACCTAATCAAGTCATTCAAGACAATACTGTAAAGAATTGCGCTGAAGGATTGAAAGATGCTATTTGGCTAGTTTGGAGAACTTTAGTTCAATATAGCGATGATTATGGAGTTAAAAAGTTAGCACAACAATACCATCCTGAAGGTAAACCAATCTTCATGGACGGACAAGCATTTGATGACATGAACTACAACGAACGCAAGACCATTCACATAGATCTTGCCTTGGGTATGAAATCTGAAGAGAACAGTATCCAACGACTACAAATTATAAAACAATGTCAACAAGGTTTGTATGCTGATATGAGCGCAATGGTTCAACAAGGCACACTTACAATTGCTAGTTTCAAGAAAACAAAGAAAACTTACGAAGATATTCTTTACACTCTAGGTGTTAAAGAGGCTGATACGTATTTGGTCAGTGAAACTGAAGCCATGGAAATGATTAAACAGGCTAAAGCACAAGCGGCTGCTGCAGCACAACAGCAAAATCCTGAACAACAGGCTGAGATTGCTAGCAAAATGGCTAAAGCACAAGTTGATAGCGCAAAAGCACAGCAGATTATTGCCGATATCAATGGTAATGATGCTAAACGTCAGTTAGAAGGCTTTGCGCTAATGAATCAACATAAAGCACGTGCGTTTTAATTACTAAATAAAGATTAGATAGGAATTGAAATGATTGAACAAGACGTGTTTGACGCCTTTAACAATAAGTTATTGGCAAACGTAAATGATATTAAGAAAATGTCGCCAGCACAGTGGGATAGTGTAAAAAGCACTGGCAGTGCTGCCGAGAATATGTTACGTAATCGTGATTTTATTCTGTTTGTGCGACAGTTTCAATTGGAAACCATGGATGCGATCACTGAGATTCGTGGACATGATGTAATAGATAATAACCAACGAGTTGCTCTTAGTAATCAACTTGTTGGAATGGAAAATTTTATAAACGTGCTAAAAAGGGCACGTAATTTAAAAGACCGTGTGGTAACTGAACAGGCAAAAGCCGAACAGCCCAACACATAACATAGAAAAGGAACACTATGGAAAACATAGTAAATGATAAACCTAATCTCACACCCGAGACGGTCCCTGTCAAAGAATCCAGTTTAGGTTTCGATGCAATAGCACAAAAGATGGCCGCAATGAAGTCACAAGTCTTGCGTAACCTCCCACCTGCTACCGAAACCACTGGGACGGGTTCTAACGCATCGGCAGATGCTGTAGACTCCGTGGCACCAGAAGGAGTTGAAGTCAGCGATGACTACAATACCGATAGCATAGAGCCAGAAGTTGGTGGATCTGAAACTGAATATGAAGAAGGCAACGATGAAGCAATTGCCCCCACCGAGGTAAGCACTGCGGATTCGACTAGCGAAGATATTATTGATTTCCTTGAGTTTGCTGAACAGCACCCAAATGCTAAGTTTAAGTTTAAACGCAATGGACAAACAATTGAGATCGACGCCAAGAAAGCCGCAAGCATATTAGGTCAAGGTGCAGCAATAAGTGAAGATGCAAGACAATTGAAAATTGAAAAGTCGGAGTTTGATGAGTATTCAGCCCGAAAGCGACAGGAGACCGAAAGTCTCTTATTAGCAATGGAATTTACTGTTCAGCCGAGGTTGCAAGGTGCTTATGATGAGATCATGAAGACACAAGGTTATCAAGCAACATTTCAGCAACAGTTGGCACAGGCTCAAGATCCTGCTACACGTGCTCGCATACAAGCGAACATGCAACAGAACGAAAGATACATTGCGCAACAAGCGCAGATTATCAATCAGATCAAGCCTAACTTAGATCATTTTATGGATCTACGTCGTCAACAAGTTAGTGAAGTTCTTGAGAACAATCGCAAAAACTTTAAAGATAAAGAATTGCGAAACCAATATGTTTACAATGAGATCAAAGATAAAGTAGCAAAGATTTGGCCGAATGCTAGGGGACAATTGGTGGCAGGCGTAGATAATATAGACCTTATCTCAAGTGACGAGCATGTTCTCGGACTTATCAGAGATGGATTAAAATATCGTGACAGACCTCAAACTAAAAGTTCTGGCAGCAGTATTGCCGCATTGACTAATCGCCGAGGAGGAACTTCAATTCCGAATATGAAAGATCAATTGACTAGTCTTCAAGAAAAAGCAAGGTCGGGTGATGTAAAAGCCCAAGATAATTTGTTAGTTGCTAAAATGAACGCACTGCGTCAGCAACGAACAAGATGATGCCCAATTTAAGGAGAATAATATGGCAACAGTAACAACCTCGCAAATCGGTAATGGCACTACAGCGTATGCTACCGATATTGTAGTTAAAGATTTAGATTTGGACGTGTCCAATCGTGTTAAAGATGATACACCTGTGTTGAACATGTGTATGGCTAAGAAACGTAAAGTTGTTTCAACTTTACCTTTGTGGACTAATGACGTTTATCGTTTACCACAAACTCAAGCGCAACAAGAAGGCGCTGCTGTTAACTCTGCTCAAGCAGAAAGCAATGGTCGTGCTAACATGGGTAACTATACTCAGATTTTCAGCACAGTAGTTGGCGCAACTGGCACCGCACGTGCTGTTGAGCAATCTGGTGGTGATCCTCAAGCATACCAAGAAGTCAAGCAATTGATCGAATTGATGTTTGACGTTGAAGCACAAATCGTTCGTGCTGACCAAATCGGAACAAAGTATTCTGGTCAATCTGGTTTGGCAAGCGGTGTAGGTATTCCTGCTACAGTTTATACATACCCAACTGCTGACGCTAACCCAAACAATACATTTGCTAACGTAACTGCTACTGGTGCTACTTCTACTGGTGGTGTTGTTACAGGTGCTAACGGTGTTGCTACTTATGGTGTTGGTTCTACAGTTTATTCATTGGCTTTAGGTCGTCGTATGGGTTCCCTAAACGCATTCGCTGGAACACACAGTTTCAACCCAGCCACTGGTTCTACATACTACACAATTTACAACAGCGAAACAAGCGATGCTACAACTCAAGGCACTGCTAACGTTTGGACAGTTGGTGGTTCTTTAGTAAGTGGCGCTATCAGCAATAACGGTGAAGGTATGGGTTCTAACTTCTACTCTTACACTGGCACATTACAACAATTTGCTCCTTCATTGTATAAGCAATTGGTTACAACTGCTGAACAACGTTTCAACGCAAAAATCCGCACAATCGTTTGCCCAACATCATTGCGCACACATTTGAGCGATACAATGCCAACATCACGTTCTATCAACCGTGTAAACAGCGAGCGTGGTGACACAATTGCTACTTACGAAGGCGATTTTAACTACACATACGAAATCTTTGATTCTTGGATCATGGATCAAGTTGGTAGCGGAAACCAAATTTACTTCTTGAATGAAGAAGTATTACAGTGGGGTTCATTACGTGACCTAGGACCAAACAATGAAGTATTCTCTAATGCTGATGCATCTTTGGATCAGTTCATTATGGAAGGGACACTAATTGTTCGTAACCCAGCAGGCGTTGGTGTTCTACACGACATCAGTGCTAGCGGTCAGTCAGTATCTTTCGGTTCTGGCAATGGTGGTGCTTCTACTATCATCGGCGGTATCCGTCCTGCTTCTAACGTTGTAAGACTTAACGCTTGGGACGCTCAATCATTCTAATCTAAACAATTAGATTGATTAAACAAAAAGCCCCTTACGGGGCTTTTTTATTGAGATTTTGATCTACACATATCAAAATGCCATTGAAACATTGCCGGACCTCTTCCTTGTTTATTACAATGAGGGCATACATATGTTTGTTTTGGAACACCAGTTATAGATGAATGATCACGACCAGTCATTTTTTCACGTAATAATTGTTTACTTTTTTCTGAATGTTTTTTGCCAGTCATTCGTGAACTATTTTTTCCATTTTGATTTCCAATCATTTTTGTATTCCAACCTTTGGATTTACGTTTTTTTTGACCTTCTTCTTGATTTTTTTGCCAATTAGGATCAGCAACAAGTAAAAGATGTTTATCACTTACGTGCCATTTTTTTTGCAATTGAGAATTAATTGCATCTAATTCAGCACGAATTTCATCAAATGATTTATTCATGATTAACCTTTAAGACGTTCCCAACGGGCAAGATAATCAATTTTTGAAGGATATTGTTGCATAATATCCCACAATTTTTCTTCCATAAAACGTAAACTTGTTTCAGACAATTTTTCCCAATTATCCCACATCCAAGAAAGCATATCAAAACGTTGATCTGCCGTTGCGCCAGCACACATTGTTGGATCATACCAAACAACATCAGCAATCCATCCCCAATATGTTGCTTTATCCATCACAAGATCTTCATAATTTGTCCTACTCCTAATAGCAGCACGATTA
>Ga0208382_1000499_pt1 | contig 13163 bp, 13 predicted proteins | sample CryBogCBE28Sep08_FD_184582 | JGI IMG/M metagenome (GOLD analysis project Ga0208382, IMG submission 184582) | Freshwater microbial communities from Crystal Bog, Wisconsin, USA - CBE28Sep08 (SPAdes) | ecosystem: Environmental > Aquatic > Freshwater > Lake | place: Crystal Bog, Wisconsin, USA...
GGGCTTGGAAATCTGTTAACCCAGATGTAGGTCTCGTTGTTGCTGCCGGAAATCCAGATGAGCCTGGTATCGGGGCAGAGATCAAGACTCTCATCGAAGATCTTCAAAGCGAGCGTTCAAATGTCTGGTGGATTGAAGAGCGTCTTCAACTCTCGCAGATGAAGGTACTCCTCAGTGGGGCTGAGCTATTTCTATGCCCCTCTATCTACGAACCTCTGGGAATTGTGAATCTGGAGGCTATGGCATGCGAGACTGCCGTGCTTGCATCTCGAGTGGGCGGAATTCCTGAAGTTGTGGAAGCTGGAGTGACTGGAGAGCTCGTCGATTACAACGGCGATGGCGCGTCCTTCGAATCAGAGTTCGCAGAAGCGGCAAATAGACTCCTTGTACAACCAGAACTTCTTGCGAAGTACGGTAAAGCCGGTCGCAAGCGAGCAATCGAGAATTTTTCATGGTCGGCAATAGCGGATCAGACGATTGAGCTCTATGCGCAGATCATTGCGAAACGGAAATAATGAGTAGGAAGAACTGGTTCCTCTTTATAGCGATAGGCCTTCTCTGGGGTATCCCATACCTACTTCTTAAGGTCTCCGTGCGAGAGCTCTCCGTACCTGTGATTGTTTCATCGCGCACATTTATCGGAGCGTTGATCTTGATACCGATTGCGCTTCGTCGCGGAGCTCTCATTCCAGCGCTCAAGAAGTATCACTTCGTCCTTCTTTATGCCGTACTTGAGATGTTCCTTCCTTGGGTACTCATTACATCAGCAGAACAGAAGATTCCATCCGGATTAGCGGGGTTACTTGTTGCAACCGTTCCCATTTGGTCTTCTATCTTGGCCTCTTTCAATGGTGATAAGACTGTCTGGCATTCCAAGCGACTCGGTGGAATGTTGATCGGCTTTGTGGGAGTGCTCCTCGTCGTTGGTATTGAAAGTGTCCGATCCAATCAAAATCCATTGGCGATTGGCATGATCCTTCTTGCCTCACTTTGCTACGCAACTGCAGTGGCGACTGTCACTATCAACATTCCGCAGATAGACCCGATTGCAATTAATGGTTTAGCCATGGCGACTACTGCAATCTTCTATCTCCCATTTGCCCTCTTTGCTCTTCCCCATCACGCTCCAAGTTCGAAGGTCATCGCCTCCCAATTAGCGCTCGGAATATTCCCTACGGCACTCGCCTTTATTCTCTTCTTCCAACTCTTAAAAGAAGTTGGGCCAGCACGTGCATCACTCGTGACTTATCTCAATACGGCATTCGCTGTGCTTCTAGGTGTCTTGATTTTGGGTGAACCACTCACGCTTGGCCTTATTATTGGTCTACCGCTGGTACTCATTGGGTCCTACTTTGCTGGACGAAAAAGCGTTACTCAGTAAATCCCATTCGGGCGAGCGCCTTGGGATCGCGCTGCCATTCCTTAGAGACCTTGACGTGAAGTCCAAGGAAAATCTTGGCGTCAAGAAAATTCTCGATATTTCCACGAGCAATCGTCCCAATAGCCTTCAAGCGAGAGCCTTGCGGCCCAATAATGATTGATTTCTGACTATCTCTCTCAACGTGGAGAGTTGCATGGATATCGAAGAAATTCTTACCTTCTCGCTTCTCAAACTCGTCGATGGTAATCATGACAGAGTGAGGTAGCTCTTCATAGAGATCTTCAATCGCTGCCTCACGAATTAACTCCGTGATTGTGAGTTCAGCGGCTTGATCTGTCGAAATATCCTCAGGATAAAGAGATGGCGAGCTTGGGAGAGCAGCTGATAGCAGCTCCATGAGCAACTCCGTCTGTTCCTCTCTCTTTGCAGAGACGGGGACAATCTCTTTTACGGTGATTCCCAAGCGCTCAACGAAGCCGGATACTTCGACCAGCTTTGCAATCAAGACCTCAGGCTTTGTTGCCTTATCAACCTTCGTAACTGCGATAAAGATATTGCGGATGTGCCCGAGCTGCTTCACGATAAATTCATCGCCCGCACCGATCGCTTCATCGACGGGTAGGCAGATGAGTGCTGCGTCAACTGACTCGAGATTCTCGGCGACCATTGCATTTAAACGCGTACCGAGAAGTGTCTTGGGCTTATGAACACCTGGCGTATCAACCAAGATCATCTGGTAGTCAGGCTTGGAGATAATTCCGCGGATGGGATTTCGAGTGGTATTTGGATGGTGCGAAGTAATAACGATCTTTTTTCCCACAAGGGCATTCACAAGGGTGGATTTTCCGACATTCGGACGCCCGATAACGGCTACAAATCCAGCTTTGTGTTCACTCATTGGAGAATCATCTCACTACATCGGGCCGACCAACTCCATAATCTCGTCAACGGAAGAGACCAGTTCGGCTCTTCGCTCATTGATCAGGCGATGGCACCCTTCACTTGTTGGGGAATGAATCGGTCCCGGGATTGCCATTACTGGACGCAGTAACTCTCCAGCATCACGAGCGGTGCGAAGTGAACCACTCCGGTGAGCCGCTTCTACGACGAGCGTTCCTTTGGATATCGCAGCAATCAGCCGATTTCTTATCAAAAATCGATGCGGAACTGCAGGAACCGAAGGTAAGACCTCGGATAGCAATAATCCATGAGTGGCGATCTCCGAGAAGAGTCGATCATTTCCTGAAGGAAAAATTGTTCTTACTCCACCGCCCAATATTGCAACCGTATTTCCCTCCACAACCAGCGCTCCTCGGTGTGCCGCGGTATCGATACCAAATGCTCCCCCGCTAACAATTGTCCAATCTCTATCAGCAAGTGCCGCCGCAAACTCAGTTGCAATCTTGCTTCCGTAATTGGTTGGGTTTCTCGTGCCTACTATTCCGATGGAGTCTCCAATTGAAGTAAGAATCTCACGTATCCCTAATCCAACTAATCCAAAAGGCGGAGCAGCAAGATCATTCAGGCGAATCGGCCAATCCGGGGATTCGGGTGTTAATAAGAACGCATCTCCAAGTTGATCAAGCATCTCCTCTGTTGTGGTCGATTCCAGACGATCGCTAATTCTTTCGGCAGCATGTTTGCTACCTTCATACGATCGGCTGCGTAACCGATCAACGACTTCCACTGCCCCGTACATCTGCACCTGATGCGTCCAATAAGTGGAATTCCCCTCAATCGAACTGAGAAGATGAAGTCGTGCAATCTCGTCTTCCGTAAAGCGAATCACAAGAAGGTTCCTTCACGAAGGAGATATGCGCTCTCAACATCGCTCAATGAAGGGCGTGGATTTCTATGGAGATCAGCAATTGACCAAGCAACTCTCAACACTTTATGGAATCCGCGGGCGCTCAATCTTTCGGCATCTAATTCAGCATGGAGAAATGACATGCCTGCTCGTTCAGCTTTGAAGGGTCCTCGTAATTGTGATGAAGGTATTTCAGAATTAAGCGCCCACCCAAGACCTTGGAAACGTTCGCTCGCAATATTTCTCGCGGCAAGCACCCGTTCTCTGACAATCGCACTCGACTCCCCATGGACTTCAGATGCCATCTCCACCCTGGTTGGAGCCTCTACAAAGGCACGAATATCAATGCGATCTAACAGTGGCCCAGATAACTTCTTCAGATAATTTCGAATCTGCAGGGATGAACAGGTGCACGAACGGCCCCGGCCATTGAATTTTCCACAAGGGCAAGGGTTAGCAGCTAGAACAAGTAGAAACTTCGCTGGATAAGTCACGGTTCCAACCGCTCGCGAGATGGTGACAGTCCCAGATTCCAGCGGTTGTCGAAGGGAATCGAGAACTCCATGTGCGCATTCAGGTGCCTCATCAATGAAGAGGACTCCTGCATGGGCAAGCGAAACTGCTCCGGGTCTGACAATGTGAGAGCCACCGCCGATCATCGCGACCGTAGTGGTCGTGTGGTGCGGAGCGACAAATGGTGGGGTTGTAGAGAGCGCTCCTCTCGTTCCTAGCGAGCCAGCTACAGAATGGATCGCCCCCACTTCAAGAGTTTCATCAATCGACAGTGGTGGCATGATCGTAGGAATTCTCTCCGCCAGCATCGTCTTTCCAGTTCCGGGTGGTCCGATCAAAAGTAGATGGTGTCCTCCAATTGCTGCGATCTCCAGTGCACGACGCGCTTGAATCTGGCCCACAACATCGAGAAGATCGAGATCTCCCGACGGATCATGAACTGTGTTCAGAAACTGCGGTTGAACACTTTCGCCATTTTCAAGAAAGCGAACCACATCGAGAAGAGTCTCGAAACCAAAGGAATCTATTCCCGGTACGGCTCGCGCTTCCTCTAAATTCTCTAGCGGAACTATCGCGCGCTTCGCTCCGAAATTCCGAGAGGTAATCAGAGTTGGCAGAACCCCTCGAACAAAGCGGATTCCTCCATTGAGACTCAGCTCTCCCATCAAAATCAGAGACTCTGAAATTTCAGAAGTAATCACTCCTTGAGCAATCAATAAGCCAATCGCAATCGGGAGGTCGTAGTGTGAACCACTCTTCGATAACCAGGCTGGCGAAAGTGAGACCGTGACCTTTTTATTTGGCCACGGCAATCCGGAATTTATGAGGGCCGCTCTCACCCGATCGCGAGACTCGGTTAACGCTGCATCCGGCAGGCCCAGCAAGGTGTAACCCGGAAGCCCATCAGAAATATCTACTTCTACCTCAACTCGGTTGCCGACCAAACCAATCAAAGAAATTGTCTGCACTTTCGCCAGGGCCATCAGAGAACACCTTCGCGATAGTCAATCTCTTGCCGGCCATCACGGGAAATTAAAACCCCGGCACAGTCAATGCGGTAGCTCGATCCCCACTCTCCTTGAGTTACTAACCAAGCAAGTGCGAGCTTTTGCAGTCGATGGGCCTTCAATGGCGTTATCGCCTCAAGTGGGTCTCCGTAGCTCAGAGAGGTCCGACTCTTCACTTCAACAAAGACCAATTCGCCATCAGGCGAGCGCGCAATCAGATCGATCTCACCTGCCCGGATTCGCCAATTTCGATCTAAGACGCGATAACCCCGCGCGACCAAATAGCGAGCGACGGCATCTTCTCCGGTTGCCCCTAACAATTGCTTATTCATAATGAAGAGGAGATTAGAGAGGGATCGCCTTCATCTATTTCCCACTGATGTGGATTGTGGGAAGTAAGCCCCTGTTGATAAATTCTAAGAAAGAAGCGCCGCCACATTCGAAAAACTTCGGCGATGGATTGGTGTGATCCCTAACTTTTTCATCGCTTCGGTGTGTAATGCACTGCTATACCCTTTGTGGGAAGCGAAGCCATACCCTGGGTAGATCTCATCCATCTTCACCATGATTCGATCGCGATAGACCTTCGCGATAATGGAAGCGGCGCTTATCGAGGTAGCAACTTGATCTCCCTTCCATATTCCAAGCGTCGGCATAGCCAACCCTTCAATGGGATAACCATCAGTGAGTACATAGTCGGGAGTCACGTGCAGGGCATGTACCGCTCGACGAAATCCTTCAAGATTCGACTTATGGAGTCCCTGACGATCGATCTCTTCACTCGAGATTTCAATGATCGACAATGACAGTGCTTCTTCTTCAATGACAGAATAAAGGCGCTCACGCTTTTTCTGAGTCAATTCTTTAGAGTCGCGTACTTCTTGAAGTGATTTCGAAAATGGATCACGCAAGATGACTGCTGCAACAATGAGCGGACCCGCACATGGACCGCGACCTGCTTCATCCACACCTGCGATATGTGAAATACCCGAGGAGAGCAATGTCTGCTCGATCGCAGCCATAGTTACTTCTTAACAGCTACCTTAGAGAGTTCGTGCCCTACCGATAAATACTTTATGTGGCTCGGTGGCCAGACTGTCACGAAAGCCCGTCCGACAACATCGTTCAGCGGGACCATCCCATGGTGGATATCGTCAGTATGGAAGCGTGAATCTGCAGACGCTCCACGATGATCACCCATTACCCAGATATAACCTTTTGGAATCGTCACTTTAAAGTTTGAATCACTTGGCTTGTTCCCGGCGAAGATATAAGGCTCAGTAACTGATGTCCCATTGATCGTGAGGCGACCTTTTGCATCACAACAGATCACGGTGTCCCCACCGACGCCGATTACGCGCTTGATTAAATATTGTTTTGCTGGATCGGGGAGAATGCCAACGGCAACAAGAGCATTCTTCATCGCAACAACGGTCTTCGAGCCAGTCTCTGTCGGAGCTGCGCCAAGCCAATTAGCGGGATCCTTAAAGACCACAACTTCTCCGCGCTTAATATCAGTGAAGTAGTTGGCGAGTTTGTTGACAGCGATGCGATCACCGATTTGGAGAGTGTTCTGCATGGAGCCAGAAGGAATGAAGAAGAAGTGAATGAGGAAGGTCTTCACAAAAATTGATACGACAAGTGCCGAAACAATAATGATGGGAACTTCGCGAAGCAGTGAGCCCTTCTTGGGAAGGCGCATAAGAAGAGTTTTAGGCTTCTGGAGTTGTTTCGACTTCAGCAGTATCAACAACTGGAGCCTCAACTACTGCCTCTGCCGCACTCTCAACTACAGGAGTCTCGACTACTGGTGTTTCAACTGCCTCAACAACTGGAGCCTCAACAACTGGAGCTGCAACATCTTCAACGATAAATGAACCGCCGACGCCACGCTTCTCTTTGATCTTTGCAGCCTTACCGCGGAGATCGCGGAGGTAGTAGAGCTTCGCACGGCGAACATCGCCACGACGAACCATCTCGTACTTTTCAATAACAGGTGTGTGGATTGGGAAGGTACGCTCAACACCGACGCCGTAAGCAAGCTTGCGGATGGTGAAGGTCTCACGGACGCCAGAACCTTGGCGACGGATGACGATTCCCTGGAAGAGCTGAATACGGCTCTTGTTACCTTCGATAACGCGAACGTGGATCTTGATCTCATCACCTGGACGGAAGTTAATAAGGTCCTTGCGGAGTGAGGCAGCATCGACTGCGTCTAACACGTTCATCTTTGGTCCTAACGTTACGAAAATATCTAGTCACAGGTCTGCCTGCGAAGGCCCAATCCTGCCACAAGAGGGGCTGATCACCCAATTTCAGTCAGAAGGAGGGCATGCAGGGCTGGCCCAGCGGCGATCACCATCTCTTGGCCTGGAGATCCCCCGTGGCGCCCGGTCACGAGCGCACCCGCCTCGGTGGCGATGAGCCCACCGGCAGCCAAGTCCCACTCCTTTAAATCCTTCTCAAAGTAACCATCAAGCGCCCCCGAGGCTACCTGGCAGAGGTCAACGGCTGCGGCGCCATTTCGACGCAGATCACGAATCCGAGGGATGAGCGACTCCACGAGTTGGGCCTGTCCCACACGGGTATCAACGGAGTAGGAGAAGCCAGTTCCAAGCAGGGCTCGATCGAGAGCAACTGGATTGGTAGCTCGGATAGGTGCGCCATTTTTGAATGCACCCCCGCCTCGTGTAGCTGTCCAGAGGGAATTGATTGAAGGCGCATTCACTACACCAACGAGAACACCATCACGATCCTTCGCAGCAATAGAAACATTCCAGCCAGGGAGGTCGTAGAAGTAGTTCACAGTCCCATCGAGAGGATCAATTACCCATGTGATTCCGGATGTGCTTTGGCGCTGCGCACCCTCTTCTCCGATGATTCCATCGTGAGGGCGAGCAGCAAGAATTCGTTCAACGATCAACTTCTCACTGGCGTGGTCCATTTGAGTGGCAAAATCAACTGCCGAACTCTTCTGATGAATATCAAAATTTGATGGCCTGCTGGCAAGTAGCGATGCCGCCTCGTTCGAGACTGAGATAGCTAGCGTTAAGAGCTCGTGGAGATCAATGCTCGCCTCATTCATGAAGCCCATCCTATCGGTGCTGGGTTACGCACAGATGAATCGCTATCCTTTCCCAATGACCGATAAGACTGATCTCCGCCTGGTAGGCCGCTCCGAGGATGGCACCGAGCTCGAGCTCACCGACAGCGAGGGCAATCTATTCGCATTACGTATTAGCGATCACCTCCGCGCCACGATCAATCAACCACGTCTCGTCGCTGTCGCAAGCCCCGACCAAGTCGTCGTCACATCAGTTAAAGAGATTCAATCCCGGCTTCGCGCTGGCGAGAGCGCGGACTCGATTGCGCGCAGCACCGAATGGGATCTCGAAAAAATTGAGAAGTTCTCAGGACCGATTATGCAAGAGCGGGCCTTTATTATTGGGCAAGCGCTCGAGACTTCACTGCGACGCGATCCACACTCTCCTACTTTGATGGCTGCCACGATTGCACAACTTGCACCTCGCGGAGTTGATATGCAACTCGTTGAATGGAATACCTGGCGCCGCGACGATGGCCTCTGGAACATCATCTTGACCTACCCAATCGCCCATGGTTCTGGCGAAGCGAATTGGGCCTTCGATCCTAATAATCGGACCCTGGTTACTGAAGATGATGGTGCACGTTGGATCTCTGGTGAAGAGAAACCTTCACGCCCTGCAACCCCTTCCCATGGAATGGTCTATCAACCGGATGCAACGTCGACACCAGCCCCACGACTTGTTGCAGTAAAACCTGAAGAGCCAGTTCGAATTTCTACTACTCCGGCTCCAAGCGAATCAACGCAAGCGCCACAAGAGAGCGCCCGTACAAAAGAAGATGTTGAACCAGAGGCAAAGCGTGATGGCGTTACAAAGCGAATTCGTATTCCATCGTGGGATGACATTATGTTCGGTAAGAAAGAAGAGGGATCAGAACCTCGTCCTGAGTAAACCCGCCATGGTGCCCCACCATGAGCGTCTCTTTCGATGCAATTGCTGGATCAAGTAAGACGATTCCCCCATTCGGAACAGCGATCAGATCGCCCATCCGATCAAGTGAATCTTCAGTGACCACTGAGCCAAAGAGCTTTACCGCATCCGATTTCGTGAAGATCTCAACGCTCGTACCAAATTGTTCGCGCCAGATTGCAGCCGTTTCTAGCGCTGACCCCTCACGTAGATAGATATGGCGAGCTCTCGCCTCGCCACCAATCAGTGTCACATTTTCAAGGAGGGTATTCCCTTCTCCCAAGATGATCTTCTCCTCCACATTAATCATCCCGTGATCTGCGGTGAGATAGATATCAGTCTCTGGCGGAAGAACCTTGATGAGCCCTTCAAGCAGTTCGGCCACCGTTGCTAACGCAGCGAGCCAGCGTTCCGAACCTACTCCATGAGAATGCCCGGCTGAATCAACACTATTGAGATAGATATAGGAGTAACTCTTCTCTCTTTGGTGAGCTTGCTTCGCTCCAACAATCATCTCGTCAATTCGATTCGCACCTATGTATTGCGCGCCACGCATTCCTGCTTGAGTAAACCCTGAACCTTCATATCTCTTCTCTGCAATATGTGAAATCAAAAAACCTGCTTCACGTGCACGTTCGTACAAGGTAGGCACTTTCTGCCATGCCACTGGATCAACTCGCTCATCCCATTTCAGCGCATTGAGTAATCGACCAGGTTCACCAGACCGCGGAACTCGAACTGTGTACCCCAACATTCCATGAACGCCAGGAAGTTCACCTGTCCCAAGTGAGACGAGATTTGTTGCCGTCGTTGTCGGGAAGTGCGATCGCAATGGATCTGAAGAAAAAAAGTTTTTAAAGATTGGGAATTCTTCTGAATACTGGTTGAAGGAGTTATAACCAAGTCCATCGATCAAAATCAGGACGGTGCGTTTGCTATCAGGTAGGCCTCGATAGTTTGATGTATCGGCCAACCCGAGACTGGCAAAGATTGATTGAGCTAGCCCTGCTAAGCCGCTCTCTATCACCGGCCTATCTTGGCAGATCGCCATCGAAATCGAGTCGCTGCGCTCATTTCAGCTCTTCCATTGGCAAGATACGACCCATGGCCACAAAGACCCCAAAAGCCGTTCTCCCAAAACCAGGTGAGAACCCAGGAAAGATCGTCGATATCGATGTCTCGGCAGAGATGTCCGAATCCTTCCTTGAGTATGCCTATTCCGTTATTTACTCACGTGCCCTCCCCGATGCTCGCGATGGATTGAAGCCAGTCCAACGTCGCATCTTGCACATGATGTTCGACATGGGCCTTCGTCCAGATAAGGGCCATGTGAAGTGCGCTCGTGTTGTTGGTGAAGTCATGGGTAAGTTGCACCCACATGGTGATGGCGCGATTTATGACGCTGCGGTTCGTCTTGCCCAACCATTTACAACCCGCTTGCCTCTGATTGATGGCCACGGAAATTTTGGCTCACTCGATGCCGGCCCAGCGGCGATGCGTTATACCGAAGCACGTCTCGCACCAGCCGCTCTTGCGATGGTGAATGAATCTGATGAGAACACCGTTGACTTTGGTGGAAATTACGATGGCCAACTCCTTGAGCCGCTCGTCCTGCCCGCTGCCTTCCCAAACCTGCTCGTGAATGGTGCAACTGGCATCGCTGTAGGTATGGCAACCAATATGGCTCCCCATAACCTTGGTGAGGTTGTCGCAGCAACGAAGCACCTCATTGAAAATCCTAAGGCGACTCTCAAGGCGCTCATGAAATTTGTTCCTGCCCCGGATTTCCCCACAGGTGGCGAGATCGTTGGACTCTCTGGAGTTGAAGAGGCTTATGCAACCGGACGCGGCTCATTCAAGGTTCGCGCAACTGCGGTCATTGAGAAGGTCACTGCCCGCAAGCAAGGCATTGTCATTACCGAGTTTCCATTCAATATTGGTCCAGAAAAAGTTGTTGAAAAGATCGCTGATCTCGTTAAAGCGAAGAAGATTCAGGGCATCTCAGATATCGTCGATCTCTCTGACGGCCAGCAAGGCACCAAGGTTGTCGTTGAGATTAAGAATGGTTACGAGCCAGAGGAGGTTCTTGAGAAGCTCTACAAGCTCACTCCTATGGAGGATCAATTCTCTGTAAATGCCGTTGCACTTGTGAACGGTCGCCCCCAGACTCTCGGCTTGAAGGATCTGCTCCAAGTATTTATCGATCACCGTATCGATGTTGTACGTCGCCGTTCAGAGCATCGCCTCGGCAAGGCCCAAGCGCGTTTGAATCTCGTCGATGGGTTGCTTAAGGCGATCATCGATATCGATAAGGTCATCAAGATTATTCGCGCCTCAGATGATGCTGCCGTCGCGAAGGCGGATTTGATCAAATCCTTCAAGCTCTCCGATGAGCAGGCGACCTACATTCTCGATATGCCACTTCGCCGCCTCACCAAGATGAGCAAATTAGAACTTGAAACCGAGAGCAAAGAGCTTTCAGCAACGATCAAGGAACTGCAGACTCTCCTTGGCTCTGAAGAGGCGATCCGCAAGCAAGTCTCTGCAGAACTCACCGAGGTTGCCAAGAACTTTGCCACACCTCGCCGTAGCCGCATCGGCGAATAACTACTAAGAGACGAGCGCTGAGAAATTTGGCGCTAACGCCCTTGAGGTACTCACACTGATGTGCGAACTGTCTCGATAGGTATTTCTTCCTGCAGAGAGTGCCGAACACTTACTCTTTGAGCAGAGCAAGTGGTTGAAGTTTAGGTAGTGAATTCCCAACGGGGTAATTTTCCTTTGAATCGCGATTGTCGCTGAAGATCGCGTCAACGTAAAATCACATTGAGAAGGATTCTTGGCATGCTTCGCTAAACAATCAGGAATTGATACCGGTGGGCGTGGAGTATCTTCGAGGTAATAGATGCTTGATGATGGAAGTGCCAACGCGCGAACAAACAGCACTTGGCCATTGGAATAGAGTGATGAATATTGACCAGACTGCACTAGCGGATAGGTGTACTCACTAAAGGAGGTAATAAAGACCTTTGCTGGGTGTTCGGCCTTGATGCGATTTGCTACATATTTCTGCCATGTCGCGCACGATGAATCAGTAAGGCCATTTCGCTTAGTAGGCAGAAATGCGGCTGGGCACGATGACTTTGTCAGCGAGAGCAGTTTCCAATGGTGAGAGATAGCGGTTCTCTCAACAGCGTTAAACCATTGAGCGGCGTGTGAATCTCCGACGAGCACTACCTCTACCTTGGAATGAAGGTCACCAAATAAACACGGTGACTGCGGCTTTGAAACCCCGAAGTCGAGATGGCATTTATCGGTATAAATGATCGGCTCGGATAAATCGATTTGTGCCTTGCCGATCGCTGGTGTGGCAGAAGCAAAAGTTGTCGCTCCAAAGACCGTTGCAGCCACGGCAACGAGACCGACGCCCCACATCGATAGTCCTACGGCGAAGCGCTTATCGAAGCGGAATGGCCGCTCAATAAATTGTGAGATCAAGAAACCACCAGTGATCGAGAGTAGAGCAATTGCCACCTTTGAGGTATTGCTGAGCCCTTGATATCGAGCAAGTGCTATAACAACCAATGGCCAATGGACGAGATAGATCGCATACGAGTAATCCCCTACTCGAACAAGTAATCGCTCCCACGGCATGCGCTCTGATGCAACCAAGATCGCAACTGCACCCAGAACAGGAATCAGCGTTGTCATTCCAGGGACAGGGAGGTCGCTTCCAACAAAGAGTATGGATACCGTGATTGCAACCCAGCCCACGAGGGCCAGGAATTTTCCACCACGAGCAGGCTTCTGAACCAATAAGGCAACGCAAATACCTGCCAGAAATTCCCACGCCCTAGAGAATGGTTGATAGAACGAGTTCACTGGGGATACGTGGGTGTACCAGATGGCAAAAAGTGTGGCAAGGAGAGTAAAGGGAAATACGAGATATTTCCGTGCCCTAAAGATAAAGAGGAAGAGCACAGGCCAGATGAGATAGAACTGTTCTTCAACTCCGAGCGACCAATAATGGAGATATGGAGTAGGGCTCATCGATTGCGAAAGATAGTCATTACCTTGAGCCGCAAATCTGATATTTCCCGCAAAGAATGTCGTAGCAATTCCATCAAAGCCAAACCTGCTCCAGGAGAGCGGTGAGAGAAAGATGCGAACGCAAATGGCGGTCAGGGTGATGACAAGGAGCGAGGCCGGCAATATTCGCTTTGCCCGGCGGCGATAGAAATCAATAATTTGTGAGCGAGCGGATCCCTCACCGCGAGCCAATCGCTGCGTAATCACAAAGCCTGAGATAACAAAGAAGATATCTACTCCGAGGAATCCACCCTTGAAGCGAAGAATTTGAAGGTGATAGAGAAGCACCGCTAAAACAGAGAAGCCACGAAGCGCTTGGATATCGTTGCGCTTCATGGCTCACACTCTAGAAC
>Ga0208382_1000502_pt1 | contig 13144 bp, 15 predicted proteins | sample CryBogCBE28Sep08_FD_184582 | JGI IMG/M metagenome (GOLD analysis project Ga0208382, IMG submission 184582) | Freshwater microbial communities from Crystal Bog, Wisconsin, USA - CBE28Sep08 (SPAdes) | ecosystem: Environmental > Aquatic > Freshwater > Lake | place: Crystal Bog, Wisconsin, USA...
ATATTATACTTATGTAGAAAGCATACATATTTAAATGAAAATACGACTCATTGGCATACGCAATAATCTAGGAGTAGGTAGACATTTTACTTGCTTTGCAGATGCTCTAAAACGCATAAATGGTATAGGCAATCTTGTGGAAGAAATTGCCTATAATGATTTAGAGAGATTAAATCGGGCTGTGCACGAAAGCCAGCCCAACGATATCAATATTAGTTTTGTACCCATAAACTTGCATGAACATTTGCGTGGACACAACATACATTGGACAGTTTTTGAATCTACTCGAGTACCCAGTTTATTAATGTCAGTGTTGCCACATGCTGACAATGTATGGGTGCCCAGTGAATGGGGAAAGAATATATTGATTGGTCATGGCATTGATGCTGATCGTGTAGCAGTAGTACCCGAAGGAGTAGACACTGATCTATTTCATCCCTATGTGAAACCTAAAAATTATACCCGTCCATTTAGATTTTTATTTGTAGGCAAATATGAGCAGAGAAAAAGTTGTAACGAAGTCATTGAAGCATTTGCAAAAGCATTTGGTAATCAACCTCAAGTTGAACTCATAATCAAGACCAATTATTTTGTAGATCATGGGCCTCAGCTGGCTGATTTAGAAACATATATAACACAACTGGGCGTAAACAATGTACGAGTATTCTGGGGCGAAGCGTCTGATATCGGCGATTTTTATCGCAACTGTGATATTTTTGTGTTGCCATCCAAGGGCGAGGGTTGGGGCTTGCCTATCATAGAAGCTGCGGCATCAGGCATGCCCATAATAACCACTTTCTATAGTGCACACGGAGAGTATCTGCAACGCATATCAAACAGTGTGGTGCCAGTAGACTATGAACTGGGCCCAATTGAGTGTCCTGAATATCGCAGATTTTATCCAGAACCCGGACACAATTGGGGCTTGTGGGCTCAGCCCAATGTGGATCATTTGGCAGAGTGTATGATGTTGAGTAAAACCCACTGGGATTTTTTATCTCAAAATGCAGTAAAAAACAGTAATACTATTAGAACAGAATTTAATTGGGCAAATTCAGCAAATTGTGCCCTAAAAACCCTGCAAAATCAAGGGTTATTAACTGGTTGACCCAAAATTCACTTCATGCTATAATTTAGGTACATTCAGCAAAAGAGAGTTTAGCATGAAGGTATTTGAAGAAATTACCAAGTGGCAAGAAAAAACACCCAATCACATCTACTTCATGGATGATTCAAAAAGTCGGGCCTATGCTTATATTCCTGCTGGCAAGACAGAATTGTTTAAATTTTCAACACCATTGAAGTTGGATGTACGTGGGCGTAAATTTCGAGAAATACCCAATACCACAAATTTCTCTGTGGATGAGGAATTGCCTAAGGCTGGAAAATCTTTCACAGTCACAGGTTCAAAAGGTGACAAGTACACTGTGACTGAAAAATCTGGTCGCTGGAGTTGTACCTGTACCGGATTTCAATTCCGCGGTGGATGCCGACATATCAAGGATTGTGCACCACAGTAATGGTCCAAAAATCCGAACTCATGGCGGTGTTTTGTATTACTCGATAGGGCATGTAAAAATAACCTTGTTGTGCCCATCCAGTACCCCAGCTGTTGCGAACAATAAAATAACCGTGACTGTCTGGTCCAACCATGTTGTCGTCAAAGCCTACCAGGCATACTGCATGTCCGCCCAGCAACTGTTCGTGTGCAGCAGGATAAGGCATGAGTCCTGTACCGTGTGGTTGCCACCATGTGCCGGACTCAAAACTGGAGTACACATCAAATCCAACTACCACTGGTGATCCGGCCATGAGTGCGTTTTTTACTGCGGTAAAATCTGTGCATCTTTGATAGCTGGTGACTTTTCTATTGGCCGCATCTGAATAAACAGCAGCAGTTGGACGAGATGCAAATTTAGAAATGGTATATGGCCATAAACTTTCCTGCGGTGCTCCCCAGGTATAGCAGGCCTTGATACCATCCCTTATGTAAGCACCATTGTCTTGATTTACATCTCCCTCTAACACACGTTCTTGATAGTATATGAACAGTCTGCTGACACGTGTGGTTCGATTTTGTTTTTTGTCTATGAGATCAATGGCCCCAGCAATGGCGTTGCCGGTGCAAGATCCAAGATTGCCTTGATCATCAATGGGGCTGGCATAGGGTCTAAGATCAACTCGAGAAGGCAGTTGTACTGATTCTGTGATTTGGCTCCATGACACAGGTTTGGTACTGCGAATGGCCACGGGTTGATATATACGATCTCTAGAATCAGGTGGATCTCTGCGCCAGTGGTACTTGGGCATGGTATCCATGATTTTTTTGACTGCGGCTTCGTTCAGAACTGCATTGCGGGCAGCTAAACTACTGGTATACACTGGGGTGGGTTTGGCAATTTGGCTCATGCAACTATTTATTTTTTAGATCAAATAAAATAATTTCTGCTTGTTGAGGATCTGTTATTGAACTCGCAGATTCATGTTCAAAACTCATGCCGTCGCCTTTGAAAACTGTAAAAATTATTGATGACTAGTGTCTGGTTGATTTTAGTTTAAAATTAAATGGTTGTCAGCATACTCATAATTGCTAGATAAACCGCTTGATGTTGATTAGCCTTTATTGTAGTCATAATGTTTGGCATATACTTGTTGTAATACTCTACCCATTGTTCCTTTGTAGTATCTTTTAATCTACTCATAACTTCCTCGCTAGATGCATAGTACTGAGCTAGTTGTTCAGGGGTAATATTATTGTAGAAACTCAACAATGTGGGTTGATGTGGTTCGTGTTCAGGTTGTTCTGCCTTAGCCACTACCATGTTATAAATTACGCAATTGTCTTTGTTACTAGTAGTAGTCATTTTATTTTCCTTTGTATTTTGTATCTTTAGTGAACAGACCAGTGACAGTCATGGCAGCAATCCACAATGCACTATTAGGTACACTTAACAAATCATATTTTTTACCACGCAATAGTTTTGTGCCGTTTTCAAATGTCCATTTCATGTACTTGCCTAAGACTGTATTTTTATGTTTGATATGCGGCACCATGTATTTAGGAGCAATAATATCATATCCACGATGTAATGCTCTACCAATGTAATGTTTGTCTAGTCTTGCGGCGCCCCATGTATGCATAGCATGATATTCTCTATTTCTCCACAATCCCTCACTAGTTAATGCATTTGCTACTACACAGCATGTTAATGTAACACCAACGGTACTGATGTTACTAGTACCGTATGTGTTTGTGGCAGTATATGTAAATGAATCAGATCCTGCGGTTCCTGTATTAGGTGCCGTATATATGATATTTAATCCAGCTATTACTGCGCTACCTTGTGTTGGTGCAGTTACAATATTTAATGACGTATACGTTCCTGTAATATAAGAACTTGGGTCGTATGTAAATACTCCGCCTCTGGCTGCAACGGTTTCAGCAATGTTAGATGTGACTGGTGCAGAACCACCGCCTCCACCTGTACCAATGGTAATGCCACCTCCGATGGCGATTCCGCCTTCGATTCTTATTCCTGCTAATGACATACTATTTCCTTTTTAGTATTTAGTTAGATTCCGTATCTGCTGCGCAATGCATTGAAATTCTGACTTATTTGTGCGGGCGTCAATGCAGCACTGTAGACTTTCCATGGCCCGGCTTGTCCAGTATACCATCCTGATAATCCACCAAGATAGAGACCTACACTGTCGGGATAGGCCAAAGTAACAAAAGTTCCTGGCGATGGATTCGATTTGGCAACCACTCCGGTAACCCCAGCATACACACCGTTGATATACAACGTGCCTTGGTTGGTTCCGTTATAGGTAAACACAATATTGTACCAGTTATTGGTGGACACTGGGGTATAAGTAGCCGATGTTGATGAGCCTGTAAAATAGCCTGCAACAATATTATTTAAAAAGCCCATTTGGGCGTCTTTCCAGCCAGTGGGTATGGCTGTGCCATTGAACTCGGACAGTAGTGTTCCGTTGGTGATACTCGACGGCCGTGCCCAAAGATCGTAGGTATATCCTGCGGTGGTGTTCAATACAGTTCCATACCCAGTGAGATCAAATGCATATTGATTGCTGCCGTTGTAGGCCAGTACAGGACTGCGATTGGCAGTGGTTGCAGTTGGTGAGTTATAAAGTGTAAGACTGCGTCCATTGCCACTGGTGTCTGCCACTGTGCTTCCTGAACTATAGCCAGCAGTGTCATAGTTGGCTACCAAATTTGATGTCACAATGCCTAGGCCATATCTGGCTGCCAGAGAGTTGTAGTTTTGTTGTATTTCGTCAGCATTCAAGGCACGACCGTAAACTGCACAAACAGGAATGTCGCCATACCAGTAGTTGTCACCATAGGCCACATTCTCGTTGCCATTGCTGACCCATTGGCTAAATGTGCCAGAATCGGTTCCTGCCGGTTTTCCATTGAAGTAATAATTTACTGCGCCAGCAGCAGTTTGTGTAACAGCAACCATAAACCATTGATTTAGCACAAGAGGTATGTTGCTACTAAATCCACCATATCCTACAGCGCTGAAATGAATCCGATACACACCTGTACTAGGGCTGTATATGTAAGTATTGAAATTCCTTGCGCCGGCCGCGGTGCCAAACATACAACGGAAAGTTGTAACACCAATACTGGTCAGTCGAGCCACAACAAACACAGTCTTGCCTGTGTAGGTTTGATTATACTTGGCAGTAGGTGTGCCAGCATATTGTGAGCCCGACCCATTGAAACTAAAATCACCGTTCCAGGCAGTTGAATAAGCAGGGCTTCCGGTCAAGGTAGCGTTGTTGTTGTTGGTAGATAGATCAGTCCAGGTAGTGCCTGACCCAGAATAACTAGCAGCCTGCCCAGCATCTAGATACAGCAAGGCACCGTTTGAATTAAACGATGAGTCGTACACATTGAAGCCCTTAATGTTTGTGCCTTGTATAATGGTTGTCATACACCAAACCTCAATTTGTATGCGCCGTAATTTTGTTGTATCTGCAACTGGCTGAGTTTGACGGTATACAAGAACATGTTGGCAACATATCCAAATGGTTGTGTAGCACCTGGTGCGGCACCAACGTTGCCTGTAATATTATGACTGTTGCCTGCTGAGGTTTGTGCTGTAACTGAGCCTACATTTTGGCCATTGATGTAAAATGTCTGTCCGCCACTGTCACCGGTCACGGCCCATTGCACCCAGGTGTTGGCCAGACCAGCCACCGAGAATCCGCAAGGGTAAAAGATACTGACTGAGTTGTCCCACATGCCTAGATCATTGGTTCCGGCGTTGATCAATAGGGGATGATCGTTGGGGCTGGTTCTGAACAAGGTTCTAAAAGTTGCTGTACTGGCAATCATTCTAGCCCAAGAAATATATGTGAATCCTGATGTAGGCAGTGTGGGTCCAATAGAGGCAGCCGCAATACCCAGGCCTGAACTGGAACAGTCAAAACATTTGACGCCACTTAATACAGTGTATTGACTGGCTGTTGCAAGATTTTGAGTGCGACCGTTACCTGACAGGTCCGTGATGGCGGTGCCAGTTCCGGGATAGCTGGAATTATTGTTGGCATCAATCCAGATCGCAAGATTTGGCGACACAACATAAGCATCGGCCACTGTGGTTCCCCTTAATGTTACACCTTGTATGATCATATTATCCTAAGAAAGCCACTGACCAGTTGTCGTTGCTATCAAAAATAAGTGAACCAACAGTTATTTTAAGTGTAAGCGTGTCTCCTGCTGCCAGTTTTGATGTGGTGCTGACTCCAAAATGATTAATAGTAGGGTTGTTAGCTGATTCCCACATAACTTGATTTACATTACCTGAACCATAATTTTTGATAACGATTGCCTGTGCACTTAGTGAAGTATTGTTTGCCACACGACAAACAAGATTTAATTGATATAATCCAGCAACAGGTGCAGTAAACACCCCTGTAGATGAATTTAAGTATCCACCTTGATTATAATCAACAACCCAGTTATTTGCATTTAATATGCCATTGGTATTGGTTGTAGTGCTCCAAATTGTTGAACTATTGCCATACACACGGAAGGCCGGACGGTTGGGAGTTAAAATATTTCCAGTTACACTGAGATTGCCCGTAATGCTAACTGTATTGCCAAACTGCGCTGGCGTGGTAGATGTCACAATCAACTGTCCTGTGCCATCGGGATTGATAGTGATATTGCCGTTACTTGCTGACTGGCTGCCCAAAGTGGTATTAGCACTGAATACCAAATCACCATTGACAGGCAAGGTTAGATTGCCTGTGTTGTCAAAAGTCCAGGTATAACTACCGGCCACTATGCCCACATTGGCCTGTGCACCAACCACATTGCCTGCAATACTGATGTTACCAGTTAGATTGCCTGCAGTTATATTACCAGTGGTGCTGATTGAGTTTGATCCAAATCCTGCTAACAAGGTTGTGACATTTGAGTTGCCATATGTTGCTGGTAGGCCAGTGAGCTGACTGCCATTACCAAATATGTAGTTGCCAGTGATATTGCCAGCTGCACTGATTATGGATTGCGAATTGCCAAGATTGATATCACCGCCGGCTGGAATGTTCAAATTGCCAGTGTTATCAAAAGTCCAGGTATAGGCGCCAGCAACCAGTGTCACGTTGGCACTGGTGCCTATCACATTGCCAGTGACATTGATGTTGCCAATCAAGTTGCCTGCAGTGATGTTACCAGTGGTACTAATGGTGTTGCTACCAAATCCCGCCAATAATGTTGTAACGTTGCTGTTGCCGTATGTAGCAGGCAGACCTGTGAGCTGACTGCCGTTGCCCAGTATGTAATTGCCAGTGATATTGCCAGTGGCACTGACTGCAGTTGTTGCTATGCCATTGGTTGTGCCCACTGTGAACAAGGCACTGCCGTATGTGGCACCACTGGGCAAGTAGCTGTGAACATCCCAATTGTAGGTTCCTGAACCTGTGTAGATAAATTCAGAGTCTGCTCCCGGGACCACAGTGTACAAAGTTGTACCAGTGCTGTTTTTAACAATAATGTTGCCACTGCTGTTGTTGTTGACAAAATAAGACAAGCCTGTTACAGTGGTAGCAGGCAGCGTCAGGGTTTGACTATTTGTACCGTTGAATATTTGATTCTGTGGGCTCTGTTGAGTCAATACCAAATTACCACCAGAAGATGTGGTAGTAGTCTGTGTGCCAGCAATCAAGCTGTTGGCACTGACTGCATTGATAGCTGACACATTATTACTGTAAATATTGCCAGTTGTGGATACTGTGTTTGATCCAAGATTGCTCAACAAGTTAGTAACATTGGCATTACCATAGGTAGCAGGTAGTCCAGTTAACTGACTTCCATTGCCAAGAATATAGTTACTGGTGATATTACCTGCGGTAGAAATAGTATTGCTACCAAAGTTGGCCAATAGTGTTGTGACATTTGAGTTGCCATAACTGCCGCCAAAACTCACAGGAATACCATTGGCATAGTAGTAGTGGTCGGTGAAGATGCCACCAGTGACGATATTGCCATTGGTCACTGTGAGTCCTAATACAGCATTGGCCGGAAATGTGCCTGCTTGAGTACCGTCGCTGGTGTAAAAATCTATGGTGTTGTAGGCCGGATTGCCGACATTGTGTATGGTGTGTATATACTGAGCATAGTCTGTGGTACCAGCATAGCCCATGATGATCTGTGGCTTGGTGCGATTGGGATTGGCATCACCGTTGCGTGTGGTCAACGTCAGAACATTGGCACCACTGGTAGAGTTGAAGCTGTCCACAAAAGTGTAGGTTGCACCAGGATTGGTCAACGTGACTATACCATTATCGCCATCTACTGCAACGCTGGTTGCATCGTTGCCCAATGTGGTCAAGTATCCACTGTTGCTGATACCTAAACTAGAGTGACCACCTGGCAAGAGTAAATTGCCAGCGGTATCAAATGTCCAAATATATGCTGATCCTGTTTTATTGCTCTGGATACGCACATTGGCAGCGGCCATGAAATCCGATGTGGTATCAGTTACTGCAATTCTATCCTGTCCAACTCGTTTGACATAAAAGTTGTTGTTAGCACTGATGATCATGTTCGTGCCACCATCAACTTTGATTTGGCCGTTGTTGGTTGATCCTCCATCGCTGCTGAATACAACCTGAGCAAAATCATCAGTGTTTTTTAGTGTAATTGAGTTGCCAAAGATATTGCCAGTTGTGCTGAGACCATTGTTTAATGTACTGTAGGGTGTGACAAACTCATTGGCCGATACTACATTGGCACCGGTGATGTTGCCCAATGACCCAGTGGTTTGTAGGATCGCTGCAGTGACATTACCAGTGGCTGAAATATTACCAGGAGTAGAGAAATTAGCATAAGTGTCAAACCCAGCATTGGTAATGCTGCCTTCGCCATCGTTGATTGAAAAATTTATACCGGCTTCACCTGCAATTTGCAAGCCCATGGTCTGAGAAATATACGCATTGCCGGTACTAGAATCCAACACCACTGAGCTCGCTGCGGCCAATACCACATTGCCGGGCACAGTGATATTGCCAGCGTTGTCAAATTTCCAACCTAAATTACCAGCACCAATCACAACAACATTGGCATTGGCAAACAGGCCATTGATGTTGCCGGTATTGTTCAATACTCCAAGGCCAGCAACATATTCTGTAGTGGTAATGGCGCCAATTACTGCACCAATTTGAATTTCGTTGTTGGTACCAACTTGAATAGCATATTCACTGGTAACACCTGGATCCATAGAGACCAAGCCAGCAAAGCCTGGAGTCTCAACACCAGTATACATCAAACTGTTGCCATATTGATTTACAATAGCACGACTTTCGGCTGTGCCAGCACCCATGTAAATTTGACTGCCAGTGATAGCAGTGCCGTTGCTAGTGACTTGGGTACCAAATTCTGCAGAGTCAGTGACACCAATGCCGCCAGAATTTAATCGAGTTGTCAGTGGCATTGTTACATAGCCATCGGTATCATATACCCATTGATAAGCTGAACCAGCATTAGTGTTGATATAAACATTGCCGTTGGCCACTGGAATTGAAACATTGCTGAGACCATGATTGATAGCAGTGGCATTGCCACCACCACTGATACCAGTGAGTTGACTGCCATTACCAAAGAAATAATTGCCAGTTACATTGCCAGACACGCTGAGTGATGGCACAGATAAGTTACCGCTCATATTAAAATACTGAGCGTAAATGGTGCTGAATCTGTTGTTGGCCGACCCTAGAGTCCTTACATTTGCATGGTCTGGAACCAGTGCTCCGTTTACAACCACTGTGCCTACGCCATTGGGTACCAGATTGATATTGCCATTGGTATTGGTGGTCAATATGGTGTTGTTGGCAATCTGTATATTGCTGTTGACAGGTCCTGCCGCAAACACTTGATCAAAGTTCACATTCACTGCCGTAAATGCATCAGTTAATGATTCTCCGGGTGGCACTGTGTTTATGATTTGTTGGCCACCTTGTGAAAACACCGCGGTCATGTTACCAGTGCCATTGGCCACTGCATAGGTAGCACCACCTGGTAAACTGGATACGGTTATGGTACTAGTAGGATATCCTGGAATTACGGTACCAACATAATAGGTAGCATTGGCAGTGATCCCGCCGAACGTGTTGCCCGAAAACACAATGGGCAAGCCCGAAAACATGTTGCCCACAGAACTAACAGTTATGATATTCCCAACAGCGTTGGCTGCGGTAGCGTAAATGGTGTATTGTGTCATCTGAGTAAGTCAACCTTTATTGTTATTTATGGTAAAACTTGGTTCCTAAACTGTTGTGTAGATGTTGCAATTGTGTTATACTAACATCATACTGTTAATAAACAGTTATTTTAAACTTAGAAAAGGAAACTTAAATCATGATCACTCGTTTTAGCCCAAAAACAAAAACCTACAAACTGTTCTCAGCATTGCACAGTGGTGAAACTCTTACACCATCACAGGCTGAAAAGCGTTTTGGTATCAAGAACATCAGCGCCGAAGCTTCGCGTATTCGCCAAGCAGGATTTGCTGTGTACGCAAATTCACGCAAGGCTGGTAATGGCGTAAAGGTTACAGAATATGCCATGGGCAAGCCTTCACGCAAGGTTGTGGCAGCAGGCTACAAGGCCTTGGCCATGGGCCTGGTATAATTCCTAGCCTAGGCTAAGAAGCAGTAAAAACCCTACACAGTGTAGGGTTTTTTCTTGACCAAAAATTTGTAACAGTGTAAAATACAGTTTTACACAAAATTATCACTATGCCAAATCTACTACTTTGTTGGCTGGAGCACCTGGACCGTAAGCGTGTTATCATGGATCGGGTCAATGATCAACCTTATTTGGAACGTTATTACGTTTTCTTAAAAGATCGTACACGTTTTCCATTCAATGTGTTCTTGCACAAATTCTTAAAGTCAGACCCGGATGATGTGCATGATCATCCTTGGCCCTATTTTACTCTTATCTTAAAAGGTGGATACTGGGAATGGATTCCGCATTTTAACATGCATGGTCAAAAGGTCATGGAAGTTGCGGCCTGGCGCGGTCCTGGGCACTGTAGATTCAGTCGTGCCACCAGTTACCATCGCATAGAAATAGATCCTGGCATCGAAACCTGGACCTTGTTTGTGCCAGGTCCCAAACAACGAGACTGGGGATTTTTAACCAAACAAGGTTGGATAGAAAGTGAACAATATCTTGCACAAAAGGCTCAACAATGATTTTGATAAATGTTATAATTATGGTACTAGCCGGACATTGGTTAGTAAATTCGGACTACACAGGACGTCGTTGGACCTATATATTTGACGGCATTGTATTTTCCTGGAACTTGGCCGAAGTATTGATCTATGTAAATACTGCATTAGGAGGGTGATATGGAATTCAACATTGGTGATATTGCAATTGGAGTGGGTATTGGCGTGGTTCTATCTGTGATGGTATTCAATTGGATAATGACTCGTATTGGTGAAAGAATTGAATCCGAACTTGAACAAAATCCCAATAACATAGGCATGCGAGTAGAGGTTGACCAAAATATCATTTACTGCTATAATAGTGAGACAAATCAATTTCTCTGCCAAGGACGCACATTGACTGAAATCTCTGAAGCTTTTCAAGCAAGATTTCCGCATTTGAGTGCTTATATTGATGGCGGAGACCCCGAAGTTATAGCACAATGGAAAAACGAAATAAAAAATGAAACTAGCAATCACGTCAGATCTACATCTTGAATTTGGTGACATCATCTTAAAAAATGATCAGTCAGCTGATGTGTTGATCTTGGGCGGTGATATTTGTGTGGCTCGTGATTTAACACCTGCAGTGATAGATTTTTTTCAGCGTGTGAGTCGGGAATTTCCGGAAACCATCTATATCATGGGCAATCACGAGCACTATCGCGGAGACTATGCCCGGAGTGCAGAGAGTATCATGGACATGTTGAATTCCTTGCATATTCAAAACATACATTTGCTGGATCGTAGCACACTAAAACTAGGTGATATTACATTCATTGGCGGCACCTTGTGGACAGATTTTAATCGTAGAGACCCTGTTACCATTCAAGCTGCAGGTTCGATGATGAACGACTATCGAGGTGTCAAGAATACCAACGATAAGAATTCATGGAAGTTTTTGCCTGAGCACGCCTTGAGAGAACATGACGACATGATCAACTATATAAAATTAGTCATAGCCAATTGTAGGGCCAACAACACAACCGATACTTCAATTGTGGTAGTGGGCCATCATGCTCCAACATTTGAGAGTATTGCACCAACATATCGTAATGATCGTGTGATGAACGGTTGTTTTGCGTCAGATCTCAGTGAACTGATTTTGGACTCGCCAGAGATTGTGCTTTGGACACATGGACACATGCATGACGAATTTGATTACCAGATTGGCAGTACCAGAGTGGTTTGTAATCCCAGAGGGTATCATGGCTACGAAGCCAGAGCCAACAACTTTGAAATCAAATATATTGATGTGTGAGTGCGCTATGGAGATTGATCATGCAGTTTAGTTTTAGAGATGCACCCAGTTGGTTCAATGGATATATCATTGATGAATTTCTAGATGAATTTCATACCCAGGCTCATCAACAGGGTGCCATAGAAGAATCTCTCAAATATCCACGCAACCATGACAAGTTATTGGATTTTGCCATAGAGTTTTTCTCTGCCAAAGGTCTATGTGTTCGCAAGCAAGATCAACAAGTCTGGTTTGACATTGATGAAACCAATCCCAAGTATTTTTGGCTTATATTAAAATGGAGTGAACAATGAAGATTTATACCAGCAACTACAGAGATCATTGGGTATCTCCGTACACCATCCTAAAAGCAGTGTGCTTCTGGGAGCAAGATGATGATGTGTTTTACAACACTGAAGAAAAACCCAATGCACCCTACGAGAAATGGGTGAATTTTCTCACGCCTTTTTGTACTGCATGGCAACGTTTTTTGAATTTTGTGCACCCTAGAATACAATTTGTCAAGATTGATCCCTACGATACCTGGAACATGGATAGTACCTTGGCACACATTGTGTTGCCCATGCTCAAGCAGTTGCGAGACACCAAACACGGTTCACCTATAGTCGACATGGAGGATGTGCCTGAACACATGAGAACTGTGGATCATGAAAACTGGGAAAGCCAACAAGTATTTGATTTTTATCATGCGGACGGCGTGCCAAAAACACAGTGTGATATTCACGATCGTTGGGCCTGGGTGTTAGACGAAATGATCTTTGCCTTTGAGCACAAGGTAGATAACGGGTGGGAAGACGATTTTTACAGTGGAGAGATTGATCATAAAACTGTGGCCTGTGCCTGGGACGACGCCGGTAAACCCACAATGTATCAATGGGAAGATGGCCCTAATCATACCTTCCACATAGACATGGAGGGTAGGCAAATAGTGCAAGACAGAATCTCAAATGGTTTTAGATTGTTTGGAAAATACTATGAGGGGCTGTGGGATTAATGGAATCAAATTCTGCCAAAGGTCGCGACAGTTTTGACATTACCACAGGTAATACCGTGGTAAACTTTTTTAATCGCAATGTCACACCCTACGCTACCGAAGCTGGCGGTCCCAAGTTTGATTTGATTCCTGTTGAA
>Ga0208382_1000504_pt1 | contig 13123 bp, 14 predicted proteins | sample CryBogCBE28Sep08_FD_184582 | JGI IMG/M metagenome (GOLD analysis project Ga0208382, IMG submission 184582) | Freshwater microbial communities from Crystal Bog, Wisconsin, USA - CBE28Sep08 (SPAdes) | ecosystem: Environmental > Aquatic > Freshwater > Lake | place: Crystal Bog, Wisconsin, USA...
GATTATGATGACCCATTACTTCAATCTGCATTAGAAGATATAGATAGAGAACAAAGTCAATACGGCGTACAAAATGTAAACATTCCAACTGGTGAGGGTATATCTTCAGCAATTATGGCAACTTCTGATAATACAAAACCAGCATTTTCTTCTATTACAAAACCCATAAAAGAGGGAATTGAAAAGTTAAGTAATTTTATTAATAGAACACCTAAAGTAGATGAGGTTACAAAAGAAAAACCATCTTTACATGAGAACTTTATTGGTGCTATTCGTCATATTGAAAGTCGTGGAAATAGATATGATTCTTTAGGAAGATTATTAGAATCTCCAAAGGGTGCTAAAGGTGAAATGCAAGTCATGGATAAAACATTTAAAGATCCGGGATTTGGTGTGACTCCAGCAAGAGATAATAGCGCAGAAGAGCGTAGAAGAGTTGGCGAAGATTATGCAACTGCTTTGTTAAATAAATATCAAGATCCCGTTATTGCAGGCATGGCTTACAATGCTGGCCCCGGACGTATTGATAAATGGTTAGCAAGCGGTATGAAAGAGAAGTTACCACAAGAAACTGTAGATTATGGTAACAAATTAATGAACATAATAAACAAATTTAAAGAAGGTGGCATCACTAAATTAAAAGAAGGTGGCAAAGTAATGCACTTTCAAAATACAGGATTAGTTGATGATATAGATAAAATGAATTTAGGACCTAGATCTTATGGAGTCCAAGATACAAATTATCAATCGTCTAAATCAGAACCAAATATGTTGGAAAGGTTTTTTACATTTAATCCTGCTGAGCAAAGAAGAATTTGGGAAAATGGCGTAAGAGCTAGAGAGAATTTTTTACAGTCAGATTTAAATAAAAAACCATATAACGACATACCTATTCCACCCGGAGTTGTTGTTCCGCCCGGAGGACCAAGAGATTTTGATGCTGGTATAACTTCTATAAGACCTACACCAAGTGTAAATCCTTATGATGTAGAAGACTATGAAATGGGTCGTGCAATGAAGAATCCAACTTTATTGCCAACAGAGGCTAAACAAAATATAGAGCCAACAAAAGAAAATAAACCTGATCAATCGACAGCCGAGTCTACACCATCTCCTTACGCTGGATACTTACAGGCTATGCAAGATCAGTTAGGTGAGTTAAAAAATCAAAAAGAAGAAGATAAATATATGTCTTTATTAGCTGCTGGTTTGGGGATGATGGGTGGCACATCACCATTTGCTGGCGTTAATATTGGACAGGGTGCATTAGCTGGTGTACAAAATTATGCTAATGCTGCTAAACAACGTGGTGCAGAGCAAGCTGCTTTATATAGAAATATGTTGTATGGTCAGCATTTTATGAGTGCTGATGAAATGGCAAAAGCAAAACTTGCACAAGATGAGCAATTTAAAAACATGTTGTATGGACAAAAAGCAGAAACTCTTGATGAAGCCAAACGTAAAGCCTTACAATTGGAACAAGATAGAGCTATGCAAATACATGAAAGACTTGATAATCATATTGTTTCTCAGGCAAAATTATTATATCCACCAGATAAAGATTTAATTAATCCTTTAAATGTTGCAAAACGAGAAGAATATATTGCCAAGATGCAAAAGAAACCTAGTTATTTAAAATCTTATCAAAGAGCATTTCCTGATATAGATATGTCAGAATTTAATGCGCCTGAAACAAAACAGTTTTCTGATGAGCAATTAAGCAAATATAAAAAGTAAGGGTTAAAAAATGTTTTTTGATGTTGACAAAGCTATTGCAGATGGCGTATCCCCAACACAAATTGCTGATTTTTTAGCAAAAGAAAAAAAATTTGATATTGAAGCCGCTCGTAGTGATGGCGTAAGTGATAATCAAATAATTAATTTTTTAAACAAGCCAGAACCACAAAGAACTTTTAAAGAAGCTGCATTAGATATTCCTGCTGGATTATTTAGTTCATTAGGTTCTTTGGCACAAGTTCCAGAGCAATTAACAGAATTAGTTTCTGGACAGCCTATAGAAGATTATTTACCTACAAGACTAGGTAAAAAATTACAAACTTTTGGTGAAGAATTAAAATCTCCAGCTTTAAAAAGAAAACAAGAAGAACTTGGTCAAAAAATCCAAGAGCAAGAAGGATTTTTAAACGAAGCTAAAACAGCTATTTTAGGAACTATTACGGATCCTGCACTAGTAACAAACTTTATAGTGGAACAAGTTCCAAATTTAATTGGTAGTGCTGGTGCTGGATTGCTTGCAAAAGGCGCAGTAAAAGGTTTGCTCAGAAATGCAACAAAAGAAGCTATATCAAAAGCTGGAGTTGGCGCAGCAGTTGGAACAGAAGCAATTATGCAAGGTGTGGATTCTGGTAGCGATGCGTATGAAGCTATTTATGCAGAACTTAAAAAAAGAGGCATGCCAGAAGAACAAGCTCAAACACAAGCATTAGAAAAGGCAAGAACGGCCACTCTAGAAGCTGCTGGCGCCACACTTGGACTATCCCTTATTCCGGGTGCAACAAGCATAGAAAAAGCCATTACAAGGTCTGCAACACCAAGTAAATTAACTAATAAGTATATAAGAGGATTTGAAAGATTTGGTGGTGAGCCAACATCTGAGGCATTACAAGAATTAACAGGTAAACTTGCATCTAATGTAGCCGTACAGGAAGTGATGCCTGAGACGGACATTACCAAAGGATTGGGCGCTGCAACAGGTTTAGGTGCGTTAGGTGGGGCATTATTTGGATTACCTGCTGGTGTATTAAATAACAGACAACTGAGTCAATTAGAACAATTACAACAAAAAGCAAAAGATACTGGCGAAACACAGAGTACTGTATTGCAATTACCTTATGATCCAAGTGTTCCAAGTGGTGCAGTAAATCATCAAGTTATTAAAATCCATCCAGATGGTTCTACAAGTTTTCCAAGTGAGTTTAATAATTTTTATCAAAACCCTGTTGATGAATTAACGGATGCTGGATTAAAAGAAAAGTACGAGCCACAAAAAGTTGAGCAAGCCAAAACGATTTTGCAACAATCATTCATGAATCCAGAAGATCAGAAGAAGATTGATGATGCAAGAGCGCAAGCTGTTCGTGTTCAGGCGGGACATTTTGATTTATTGGATAAATTAGTAGAACAGAAGAAACAAAAAGACGCAGAGATACAGGCTAAGAAAGATGCAATCTATGCTGCGCATTCTGCGTTTAATCCAATATTTACAGAAAAAACATATGATGAATTAGGTATTGGAAAGACTGCTTATATTAGAAGAAATAAAGTATTAGATGGGTTAGATCGTTCTAATCCAGAAAATAATCAAAAAATAGTAGATGTGTTAACTGAACACGCTAATAAAGATATTAGTCCAGCAACAAAACAAAAAATTAATGATTATTTACAAAATCCGTATGGAACAGTTTACGGGCGTGAGTTTTTACAACCAGATGGTTCTATAAAAACAAGAGAACAAATTAATAAAGAATTACAGGGTGTAAGTGACTTTGCACCATTGGTAAATAGGGTTGCATTTTTTCCACGCGGGTCAGACGAAGTTGAGGTGTTTGAAGGAGAAGTTGCAAAGAATAAAGATGGGGATTATGTATTAAAGTATCAAAAAGGAAATAGAACTAATGAACGTAAGTTAGATATGGGAGATGTAGTAATTAACCCAGATCCTACGGACATTGAAATGTTAAAGGCTCAAAGAGAATTAACAGTAGAAGATAAAAAATTAAGAGAGAACGATGTATTTAAAAAGTTTCTCAAGAAGTATGGAATTAATTCTAAAGAAAGAGCTGATCTTGGACAGCAAGATAATCCAGCTGCGTTAACTTATTTTAGAGACAATGGTTTACGGATGGATGATTTATTGGAATTAGCATATGAAAATAATTTCATTCCAAGAATTGCTGAAAATCCATTTACGATTACTGGTGAATCTATTGATAATGAAAACTTATTAAAAGATTATATTAATAAAACGATTGCTGGCGATGTTGTTCCTGTTGGTAATAATATAGATCAGTATGGAAAAATTAATAACATTAGAGGATATATAGATAGCCTAGAGTCATCTAAAAATGTTCCATATGGAGAAGATATACTTCACCAAATAAACAAAGAACAATTACAGCGTGAAGCAAATAGGCGGATAGAGGAATTATATTTCCAGAATCCTGAGCTTGCTACAGAAAAAGCGCCCGTAAAAGAAGTAGAACTTGAACAAGAGTTTGCTAATGCTTTACCTACGATGACTCCAGAGCAAAGACAGGATTTCCAGCGCAGAAAAGAAGACATAACCGAAAGAGCAAGACAATCGGGCTTAATGGCAGAAATTCCATATGAAGCAACACCTGCTCTTAAACAAAACATAGATGAGTTAACAAGGCGTATTCAAAAATCCATGGATAAGATGGGTTTACATGGTGTTGGCGTAAAGGTAGGAAAAGAATTAAAAGCGCTAGTCAATGGAAAGATGACTAAAGTAAATGGTCTTTATCTTGATAGATTGATTGTTTTATCTTTAGATAATCCTAACATTATGAGCACGTTCGGGCATGAACAACTTCATGCATTGAGAGATATGGGAATGTTCTCAGATAAAGAGTGGGATATTTTATCTAAAAAAGCTAAATCTGAATGGATTAAAAAATATAATATTGAGCGTAGATATGCTAACAAGAGTGAAGAAGTAAAGATTGAAGAAGCGATTGCTTCTGCATTTGCTGATTACACAACAATGACTGGTGCGCCAAGAACCTTGTTTACTCGTATTAAAGAATTCTTTGATCGTCTAAGAAATGCTTTTATGGGAATGGGATTTAAAACATCTGATATGGTGTTTAACCGCACGCCTGAAGCTGTCTTCCGTAAAGCTACAGAAGGAAGATTAGAAGGTGCTAAACAAGCTGGTAAAGGCGATTTGCGCACAGAAAATAAAGTAATAGACATAACAGAAAAAAGAGAAGAACAGCTTTTTGATGAGGCTTATGAACAATTCCGTAAAAATATGGAAAACATTACAAAAGAAGAGCAAGCAAAAAAAGGCATAGAAGTTTTAAATTGGATGAAAGATATCCATGCTCTACACGGCAAAGTGGAAAAAATTTCAAATAAGAGTTTGAATCCACAAGCAGATATAAGCGCACCTATATATTGGGAGTTAAACAAGTATTCTGAAATAAGAGATGCTATTACCAAAGGCATTAATGATATTAATTATAATAACAAAACATATTCCCCTTCTATAGATAAAGCTCAGCGATTAGTAAAGGAAGAAGGTTCTAATATTAAAAATGCTTTTAATAATTACTTACAAATAGCTAAAGAATTTCAGCAAACATACAATAGGTCTAAATCTTTCGGTAAAGAAAGAAAAGAAGCGTTAAATAAAATATTAAATAATGTTTCTGAACTAAAAGCTGAAATACCAATGGAAGGCGTAGATCCTACATATGCGGAGGAATTAAATTCTGTATTCGGTCCTGCTAAAAAAGCGACAGTAAAAGAAAAGTTTGATGAATTAAAACCTAACTTTTTTAATAATATTATTAATGGATTTTTTGATGAGTTTGGTGCTATTAAAAACTTAGCTCAGGCGGCAAAAGAGGGTGGAGATGTAAACGATTTATCATCCAAGTTTGGTCGTTCTTATATTCTTGCACGTATGTCTAAATCAGTAGATGGTGGATTGTCTTCTTTATTACACTATGGAAATTTAGAATTAAAAGATGGTGCATTAGCAGTTAAGCCAAATACAAAAGGGTTAATAGAAATTTACAAGCCTATTGGTAATGAAGTAGATCAATATCAAATATGGAAAGCTTTAAACAGAGAAGCTAGATTGCCAGATGATAAGAAGTCATTTGACCCACAAATGGTTGCCCGTAGAAATGAACTTGTTAAAGGTACATTAGACGGGAAATCACGTTTAGATGTTTACAATCAAGTATTAAAAGAAGAAAAAGAATTAAACAAATCCGTATTAGATATTGCTAAAAAGCAAGGATTAATTACCGAAGATGCATATGATATTTTTGCAAATGATTTATTTTATGTTCCATTTTATAAAGCGATGGAAGATGAAAATGGTATTAATGCTTTCTCAGTAGATGCATCATCTAAACTTACTAATCAATATTTTTCTAAAGCGCTCAAGGGTGGAGAAAAGCGTGTTAATGATTTAACAGAAAATATGTTACTCAATTGGTCACATATTCTTTCTGCATCTATGAAGAATAAAGCTGGATTGGAAACATTATCTGCTGCATCTCAAATGGGAATTGCAGAAAAAGTTAAAAGTACTTACGAAGGAAAAGATGTAATTAAAGTTCGTGAGAATGGTGAGATAGCCTATTATGCTGTAAAAGATCCAAATCTTTTAGATTGCATATCTTTAATTAATTATGTTGGTCCTAAAAACGTATTTATTAATACTGCAAAAGGATTTAATAATATGTTGCGTTATGGTGTAACTTTATCTCCAGCGTATAAAATCCGTAACTTAATTCGTGATACCATACAATCTGCAGCCGTCAGTCCTTTATCCATGAATTTAGCCAATAATATTTATAAGGGATTACAGTTAACAAGAGACGGAAACCCAACCTATATGCAGGCACTAGCTGGTGGCGGTATCTTTGAGATGGGATCTACTTATGAAGGTGACCAAGCTGCTTTAACAAAACGATTAATACAAAAAGGTGTAAGCCCTAAAAATATTTGGGATACAACTCAGAAGATTAAAAATGGATTAGAAAGCACATTAGATTGGTATCAAAAGCAAGGTGGTAGATTTGAAAACGCTAACAGGGTAGCACTTTATGATAAGTTAATCAAAGAAGGTAAATCTCATCTTGAAGCATCATTTGCTGCGCGCGATTTAATGGATTTTTCTTTACAGGGCTCATTCCGTGCAGTCAAAATATTAAGTCAAACCATTCCATTCTTTAACGCTCGATTACAGGGCTTGTATAAGATTGGAAGAGATGGTGTGACACCAACATATAGACTTATATATAACACAGCAACAGGCAAAGAAGTAGACGCAACTGACAAGCAAAAAGCTTTACAGTTCTCTGTGATGACAAGTGCGGTTGCATTGGCATCCATCTTTATGTATTTATCTTATAAAGACGACGATGATTTTAAGAAGCGTGAAGATTGGGATAGGGATAATTACTGGTGGTTTAAAGTTGGAGATGAAGCAATACGGATACCAAAGCCATTTGAAATTGGTGCATTTGGAACAATAGCAGAAAGAACTGTTGAACAAATGGCAGATGAAAATGTTGAAGGTGAAGTATTTACTAGGCGTTTATATAGTATTCTTAAAGACCAATTCCATATTTTAGATGTTCCACAAATTATTAAACCTGTTGTTGATATTTACGCTAATAAAGATTCCTTTACAGGCGCACCGATAGAGTCTGCTGGTTTAGAGCGTTTATCTAAACAAGAGCGTATTACTAATGATACAAGTAGAATTGCAATCGCACTTGGTGGTTTATCACAAATGGCTTCCTCTATATTTAATGGACCGGGCGCTGAAGGTATGTCACCTGTACAAGTTGATTATGCTATTAAATCTTATTTAGGTTGGGTTGGTGCAAGTTCTGTTGCAATCTCCGATAAGGCATTAGATCAATTTGCTGATATTAATAAACCAAGTAAGAGTCTTGCGGAAATTTCTGGGTTGGCATCCTTTGCAAAAGAATTACCAGACAAGCAATCCCGTTGGGTTACTAATTTTTATGAAAGCAATCAACGCATTCAACAGGCATATGATGATATGAAAAACTATGCTGCTGTTGGACAGCAAGAAAAGGTACAAAAAATACTAGAAGAAAAAGGTGACTTAATAGCGATGCAGTCTATGTATGACCAAATATCGAAACAAATTGCTCAGTATAGACAGTATGTAAAACAAGTTACTAATTTGCCAAACATGACAAAAGAAGATAAAGAGAACGAGATAAGAAGAGCTCAAGTTGTTATGTCCCAAATGGCGCAATTAGCAGAAGAAACTAGATTGGCAATGAGGCGACAACGCGCTCAATCGTAATATTAAGAGCATCTAATTCATCCATTTTTTTAAGTTTCCACATCGTCTTTTGTCCATGCCAGCCGTTAAAACTGCCTTGATGGCAGTCGTAACATAAAGCAACACAAGTATATTGGCTACCTTGTTTGATATGATGCGCAGATGATGGGCCTGCGGCATCACAAACACTACAAGGTAATGCTTTTACTCTTGCAAGATATTTTTTTTGAATAGCGGAGATTTTATTATTCACTAAATATCTTTCTAGTTTTTTTAATTTTTACAATACCCTCATCTTCTGGATCTAATAATTTAAGCATTTTATTAGCCATCTCAAAAGATAATGCTGGAATTTCTTCCATTGGATAATTCTTTTGGATAATCCATCCCATCATAGCCATACCAGCATATAGCGCTTTTAAATGTTCTTTATCTTCTTCATTCATTTAATTTCCAATATCTCAATTCTAACAATTAATATTTCGGTGACATATGTTTTATGAATAGATAGTGCTTGAATTTCTTTACATTCATTAATAATTTTTATGACATCTTTAATCGCTTTGTTATATCCAGCTTTGTAAGAATCATTTCCATCTAAAATCATGCAAATAGCTTCTCTTATTAAAGAGGATGCTTTACGATTCTTGGCATGCTCTCTAATTTTTTCGTAATACTCTTCTTGCAAATAAACGCTATAAGGTATTAACTTTCTTTTAATTTTTTCCATGCTTCAAAACTCTTTCTTAATTGATTAAATAAATCTCTTGCGCTTGTATTGATTTTTAATTCAGAACGTGAATCAATATCCAAATAGGAGTGTAGCCAATCAACACAGGCGTTCTCTCCCTTTTCCATCAACAATTCTTGTTCGTATAAAAATTCCCAAAAGTCTGGATCTCTACACAACATTCCAGCAACACTTACGGATGTATCGCCAGAGTCAACTTTGATTAAAGGTTGTTCATCATCGCCTAAACGAACCATAACAACCATATATCTAGAGCCAACAAAATCACGCATAAGGTCATCTGGCAAATCGTCTGGATGGACTACTAGCGTTAACGAGTAGCCATCTTTGGATTGCCTTAAACCTGTTTTAATTGCTTCAAATTTAATGGTTTCCATTTTTCATCTTTCTTAAAATGGAAAATTATCAACGGATGAATTGTATTTTTTCTTATTTGGATCTGGTTTCCATGTATTAACAGACATGCGAATAACTGGTTTTTGTTCGCCAGATATTTCTATCTTACTTCTCCAGCCATCTATTTTTATTTCAACAACATTATCTTGTTGTTCATTTAATAGTTGCTTTAAGTATTCACGATCAACACCGATAGAGCCTTTAAAATCGGGCGCTTTAGGGTTGGTTTTTTCATCTTGATACCACAATGTACCAGCGTTTGGAAAGTCTTGACTAATCATTTTTTATCCTTTTTAAGAAGTTCTTTGGTTATATTAAAAGAAGTTAATATTGAATCGTATCTAATTTTGTCTTTAGATTTAATTGAGTTATACAAATTAATATTGGTTTTATAAATGTTTTCTAAATCTTCAACGGATGATGCAATTTTCAATAATAATATTGTGCCGTTTTCTACTTCTTCCATCCATGATTCTATATCTTTATCAACAGTTATTTTCCAAGAGTTATTTGTATCTTCTGCTGGTGCTTTCTTATATACCTCGCCTGTATCTGCATCAACATCTGGCAGATCGGATCCAGCATAGATATATAATCCAATCCCAAAGCACGCAATACACTTCGCCAATGCTCTCATCATAGAGTCGGAAATTTTACGTGCATCAGGGTTCTTTAAAGCGTTATTGCGATTATCCATAACAGGTAAATGCATTTTCATTGTTTTACCAAATGCAGTTACATTACAGAATACCATCATAGTATCGCCATAAAGTTTAGGTTCAGGAAACTCCCATGTTGCCATTGGATCTCTTTGTAATAATTCATCTACTGCATAAGTCCAAGACAGATAAGTTAAGTTACCTTTCTTTTCAACTCTTTCATTTACGTTAACTAGACGCAAGCTTGCGTAATCCATATTCTCTCTCCGGTGAAAACTCTTCTACAAAAGTATTAAAGGGTAAAACTTTATTGCCACAAAATGGCTTATGATAAAAATTTCTAGCTTTAAAGTCATCATATGTAAATAAAAAATCTTGTGAATTTTCTAACATAATTTGCGTGATAACCATTTCTAGTGCTGGATTTTCTTTACCAAGATTTTTATCGCCCGGCTCTCTTGCAACTCTTTTTAGCATATTTTTTTGTCTATCAGTTAACATATATACTCCAAATATAAGTTTGTTAAAGCAACTGCATAATCCATTGAAACGCTTGCTACATCATCTGGAGAAACCTCTCCATTCATTTCTAAAAGCTCTTCTTGCCAGTTATATGCATTTGGCGCTAAAGCTAACATAAATTCATAAATCATTTCTTGTCTTGACTTCATTTCATCCTCCATTGTTTTCTAAAACCATACTTCTCCCACGTTTTCATTATGTCCGTACTATGGCTAGGAACATACTTAAACTCTTTACTTAAAATACTTTTAAAATGTTTTTGTAATTCAGATCTCATTTTTCCTCCAAGTATTGTTGATATTGTTTACAAAATTTATTAACTACACAGTAATCCTTACATCTTTTTCTTTCACCTTCTCTTACTTCTACCTCATAACCCTTACCAAGTTCCGAAAGTTTTTCGTCCGCTTCTTCTTGCGATGAATGCAACGATTTCGCGCGGACATTGCCAATCTTGCGTACAGCATACACAGTCTGCGTTTCCCACATCTCGCTAGGTGTGCAAGGCGTATAGTCATCAGCCATTTCTGTGGAAAGGTAGGCATTACTATGAAGGGTGATTCTTTGTTTAACAAAAACTTCCCTTGTATGGAAGTCCCATAATGGGATGCTAATGACCTTAATCGGCGCTTCTGGGTAGTTATCTTTTGTTGCCGCATCTCTTTTGTTCCAATCTCTAATAATTGCAGTAATTTGTAACTTATCAACTTTCTGCTTCTTTACTTTTTCATACAAATAAGCATAACAATTTAATTGCTCTTCCCAACTTGTCTTATCATCACTCTTTACAGCCCAAGCACTTGTAACTTTATGATCCGTGATACAGACTTTTCCATCTTCAATAATTTGTAAATCAATTGCACCCGATATTTTCCATCCGTCAACTTCCGCATATAATCTTTCCTCACGGATACTGCCGTCTTCTTTTCCGTGTTGCAGAATATAATGCACGGCCTTACCCATTAAAGAAAATATCTTTTCAGAAACATCTTCTTCCAACTCATCCCAATGCTTTCTTTTTAACTGCACAATCTGGGGGCTGTTAATAAGTTCCGTAACGGATGAATTAACATCGCCCTTACTATAATCATCCCGTTCTATTGCGTTAACAAAGACTTGCGGAATATTATATTTATTCGTTAATCTCATTTTTTCTCCTGTAAAATGTATCCTCATACACTAATTAATTAATGTATAACACATTGTACCATAACTATTTCATGTGTGATAAAAAATGTCAAATCCAACTCAAAGAAGTTTAAAATTAATGCGTGATAGAGGTTTTTACGCAGAAGTGGTAGAAAGATATAACGCCTTTAGTAAAGTAAAAAATGACTTTGCGGGCTTTATAGATATACTGTGTCTAGCAGAAGGAAAAATTATTGGTGTTCAAACCACAAGTTATTCCAACATTTCCGCAAGAAGAAAAAAAATATTAACGCATGATAACTATTCCATAGTAAAAAACTCGGGAATAGAAATCCATATACATGGTTGGAGAAAAGTCAATAACAAATGGCAAGCAAAAGAAGAAATACTATAGTATAATTTAATTGCGAACTCCTTCACACAGTATCGCTACACATCCTCCTGTGTATCCTCAACCCCCATCGATCTTACCATCTTTGGGGGTTTTCTTATGTTTTTTGGAACTTGTTCCAATTTTTTGGCAATAACACATGTATTTTGTTATACTGATATTGGCCCTTCACCTGCCAAAAAACCCCCTTGATGTGAACTCCACTACTTGGGGGTTTATCTTTTTTGCATAAAAAATTTTTTTTATGTATAATTAATTTTGATTTATTAAGTTAAAAGGTTAGAGCCGATTTGGATTAATCTCAAGTTGGCTCGTTTTTTCGGCACAGTGACGTTACAACGGGTTCCATCCAGCGACCATACATGGATAAGTTTAATGACCGAAACTTTAAATACAGGTTGCGCTATCTTAATAGGGCGGCGCAGTAGGACTTAAATGGGTACCTACACGAACAGACTAAAAACGGTGAAAAGAAGTTTGGCCGACTTCAGTTGATAGGCAGTCTGGAAGACGAACATTACCTCAGGGAGCAGTGGGCACCAGCCGGCTGAAGATTGGTAAAGCATAACTTGATAGCTTTCACCCAATCGCCCTATTCTATGGAAAAATTGTTTTTTAAAATCTAAAGAGTTGAAAATATTTTTTTCATGTGTTACAATAAACACAGGAGGAAAAAATGGATCAAAACACATATCAAGAATTACAACGTATTTACCCAAAATTAGTTCGGGCGAATTTGCTCGAGCTTTCTATCTGTGTATTAGAAGAAATTAATAAATATGAGGAAGAGAACAACATTCCAAAAGAGTGTAGTTTTTTAAATAATGGAGAAATATAGTGGGAAAGAAATCGGGCATTGTTCGGAGGGAAGTAGGGACTATGACTCAAGATGAGGTTGCTAAGAAATTAGGACTAAGTAGAGCAATAGTGGGAACGATAGAAAGAAATGCAATTATCAAAATTAAGAGAATATTAAAAAGTCGCAATATCAAGGTTGAAGATTTTTTATAGGAGGAAATATGAAACCAGTAGCATACGGAAAGTTTTTACCAGAACATAACATGTGGGTATCTATTACGGGGGCAAATCCAAACCCAAAGGAAGGATATGTTCCACTTTATCCATTAAAAGAATTAACAGAAAATGAAATATTTCAAACTGCTATTGAAAATGGTGCTTATCAAAGTAAAAAAAGTGGAAATATATAT
>Ga0208382_1000509_pt1 | contig 13022 bp, 19 predicted proteins | sample CryBogCBE28Sep08_FD_184582 | JGI IMG/M metagenome (GOLD analysis project Ga0208382, IMG submission 184582) | Freshwater microbial communities from Crystal Bog, Wisconsin, USA - CBE28Sep08 (SPAdes) | ecosystem: Environmental > Aquatic > Freshwater > Lake | place: Crystal Bog, Wisconsin, USA...
TTGAGCTAATAAAAGATGCAATTGCTGATGGTAAATCAACAATACTAAATGATTCTGAAATTAAATTAGCAAAAACTGCTGTTCCTATTTGAGAATCAGCAGAGGTAATAGAATCGTTTACGGTATCTATATATGCTTTAATTGCAACGGGTAAATCTGCAACCGTTAATGCTTCAAAAATTGCAGTAAAAAAAGTAGCAACTAATGCTTCGCTATCGGTTATTGTAGTAATAGATTCTGAAATGCCCGCACCATATACATTTTTATATGGGCCGGATGCAAATGGCGCTTGAGAAAACGCATTAATGCCAAACATTATTTACCCTTCAGGGCGTCTATTTCGGCTTTTAATTCTGCTATTGCTTGGAATGCCAAAGCAACTAATTTTGGATAATCAACCGCAAGAGTGCCATCTTCTCTGGTTCTTACTGCGATTGGAAATACAGATTGCACGTCTTGTGCAATAACGCCAAAATCATTTTTTTGAATAAAGTAACCATCTTCTCCACCATGAGTTTCAAGATAATCATCGTTCCAACTAAATGTTTTTCCACCAATATATTCTACTTTTTGCAATGCAGCACTTATGGGTTTGATGTTTGTTTTTAAATTTCTATCTGAAGAATAGTAAGCAGTAACATTGTTTGTAGCGCGTATTTCGCCAGTTGTACCAGATGCTGCAGTGCCAACACCTAATGAACCTAATTGAACAGAGGCACTTGTTCCCACATCTATTGGTCCACTTCCGGTGCTTGCAATTACAGAATACTTGGATGGGTAATCAACCCAAACTGTTACAGTTCCAGTAAATGTTACTGCCGTATTTGAATTGCTAGATTGAGAAACAGTTGTTCTGGTCAGCAAAGTAGACGAAGTTAATGTGCCAAGACCGGTCTCCCAGTTAGTGCCATCCGTTGCAGAATAATAAAGCGTGTTGCCTGTTGTAATTGCAGAAAAAGCCTGAAAGCCAACTACCGAACCTGTTAAACTAAAACTAACGGTGGTGTTGGCTGTACCAGTCTGTAGGACGCGATCAGCTAACTGTAAAGCCATAAAAGGCTCCTAATTAAGACGTTGCAGTAGTCGTATAAGTAACTGCGATGGAGTCGCCGTTGGCTACGATTTTTGATCCGCCGGTAAAGTTTCCTGCGCTATACAAAACACCACCAGTAGCACTAACAGTTCCAGAAGCAGAAGCGCCTGAGTTAATAAAGCAACCAAAAATAGTGGCAGTTGCAAGCATACTGAATGTTACTGCGCCGGCCGCTTTAGAAACAATATTGCTTGGTGAAGCAGATCCGTTATTTGAGGCCGCGGTCCAAGTTGGAGCTTGACGTGCAGCGTAAATACTTGTAGATGGCTCATACCAACCAGCGTGAGTGGTCATGGTATCTGACTGGAAATAGTTAGCCGTTGCAGATGCGCTGGTTACTAAACCAAGATAGTTGGCACCAGAAGATGTTCCGCCGCCAGTACCAGTAGCACCGAAATAGTAATCAAACAAAGCTTGTTTACCAGCTGCGGTAACCAAGTTCTCTGCTAAATCTTGCCATTTAATATTGCCGTTTGCATCATAGCAAGTTACGCCATAATAGCCCTGTAGACCAACGGCTTCGGCAGCTCCAGCTCCGCGCGTAACGGCTGCTGATGAGACATCACCGTAGTTTGATTTTTCCATAAAAACTCCTTAACTATAACGAATAATGGCGGTGGTTGATGTCGCCGTTGGGAAAGTAACTGTAAAGCTGCTAGACGCGGTTTTATCCGCGCCAAAATCTAACACTGCAACTGCAGCATTGGTAGTGCTATTGTATATTAATGCACCCCTGCAAGTAAAGCTGGCCGGGCTCCACGTGACGTTATTAAATGAAATATAAGCCGTGTTTGTAGCGTTATCACCTGTAGGGGTATTGGATATGGTTAAAACCTGACCTCCGGCCGTATAGCCGGTTCCTGACACTTCATTGCTGGAGGTATAGGTTGTAGTTGTGTTATCTAAGCTGGCAGCTGCCGTATAAAGGGCAATTTTATAGGTATAAGGGGTGCCAACGGCAAAGTTTTCCAAGCCGCTAAGTACGTTAATTTTAAACTGAGTAGTTTGACCTTGGACGATTGTCATCTAGCCACCTGATTTCTAGGAGCCACATTAAGCTTAAGCTGGCCATCGCGGTAAGCATCTCCACGCTCCAAGCCATCGCCAAGGCGTCTAAGTTCTTGTAAAGCCTCTTGGTACTTTTGTTCATAGTATCCAACAAGGTCTTGCTCGCCTTTCATAAAAAGCATAGCTTCCCGCATTGCACCATAAAATAGTACTGGATCATAATTGTCGCCTAACCAAGTAGTTCCTGTGGCATTGGTTACTGTAGCAACAGTGCAGGCAAAACCTGAACCAGCGCCACCAAGATAGGCATTAGACACATTTAAAGTATCGCCAACCACATAGAATTGACCGCCATCATTGAGTGTTACGCTGGTCACCGCCGTGCCAGAAACTACAAAAGTGCCAATCGCGCTCATGCCAGAACCATTGGTAAATGGGACATTTTCGTAAACGCCATTGACATAGCCTGTACCACCTGTAATGCTGGCGCTTAAAGTAGCAATTTGACCCTGAACAATCGTAGGTGGGTAGTAAAAATAATGCAACTCGGAGCTATAGCTTGAATCTGGCGTAGGGCCGAGCAGAACTGATAGCGCCTCAAAGTTATTGTATTGATTGCCAAAAAGTGCGTAATATTTTGGCAAACCGGTATAGCTGGCGCTGGAATAGGCTTCACGTATAAAGTTAACATCTTTGTTAATTAAATACGTGTAGTTGCCAGACCCGTCAATAACGGCTAAAGAATATGTAGAAAGATAATCGCTAGGCAAAGACAAATACGGATTAGATGCCGTCATGTTTCCAGTTACGTTTTTACGCAACGAAGGAATCTGAACGCTGTTGTAAATCCGATCCTCCGCTTCCATGACGAAACGGGGAATACTGGCTACAAATAATGCCTCAGTATTTTCAGCATAGTTCTGTATCGCGTTATACAGTTGTACATAGTTCATTAGGGTTTACCCTTAAGCCATTGGACCACGTGCAATACGACCTTTGGTAGCTGCACCATTGCCGCGAGTTTCAATACCATCCTCTACTACTTCATCGTAGGTAAAAGCGCCGCCACCATAAGTTGGGCTACGTGCGTCTACTGGATCATCTTTCAAGTCGGTATGAACTTTAGCATAAGCAGTCGCTGGCTTATTGTTACGAGCTTTACCTGTTGTAATAGCAGGGCTATCTTTGCTGGTAAACGGAACATTCTTTGCGGTTGCCATATTAACCACCTCTTTGATTTTTAGCGCGAGCTACGTTACGGCCAACACTGCGCATATCCATGCCAGTAGGTCCGCCTTTTTTAAGCTTGGAAAGGTTTGTGCCTTTACCGCCCTTGTGCTCTTGTTTGTCGTGCATTTTGAAAGCTTTTTTAATCATTGCTTTGTCTTGCTTGACATCTTCTTTCATTTCTTTTTTATCCATTGCTTTGGATTCTTTTTCCATTTTTGCCATCATTTACTCCTAAGTTGTTGATATTGTTACTGTTCCTACTTGCCCAATTGCAATCAGATAATTCAAAGTCAGAACAGTATCAAAACTGCTGGCTCCGCCTACCGGATTCCAGCCCCATTGAAACACACGACTACCACCAGATACATCTCCGGCTTGCAAATAGCTTATGCCGCTGCCTTGGTTAACCAACAATCCGTTGTTACCGGAGGCATAGTAACTGACATCTGGCCGTGGCTCCCGAACCGCTTGCGGATCGTTCACGGGGTACATACCTAATTGTAACTGAGGGTGGTCTGGATCCCAACACTCATAACACACTTTTACACGATATGGCTTGGTTTTAAGCGTCTGAGTTTTTAACTCTTTTAGCTTATAACGCTGACCACATCGGTCACATTCTGCAATTGCAAACTTACCGGAAGCAAACTTATTTGGCATTAAAGCATCCTGCCCTTCGTTTTGCCTTTCGTTTCAATTCCATGTCCGCGAACCGATCCGCCTTTTTTAATGGCTTTTGGGTTATTAAGCATTTTTAATTCTGCTGCTGCGCCACCCGTGCCGGCTCCACCACCACCGCCAATAGTGCGGTTTATCTGAGTTCCAACTCTGGGGCCAGTATCATAATATGAAACACCGGTGTACTTTGGCTTGCTTCTAACATCTCTTCCAATCTCGGCAATTATGTCTTTAGCTGCTTGCACTTCTTCTTTAGTAGCCATGATTACCTCATATAAGACATATTGCGTGGCACAAAGCGAATAGAGGCTTTTTCGCGGTCTTCTTGTGCCGCGTAGTTAAATACTTCCTCATAATATTGCTTTAATGCCATCGCGCGCGTGGGATCCATATCTGGCAATTTCATGGCTAAATGAGAAGCTAATCCTGCAACCATACATGGAATCCAACGGAAAGGAATATCGCCTACATTGATACCGCCGCCAGCGTCTTGAATCCGGCGCATACGCCAATAAACAAAGGTATAGTTTCCGCCAGAGTTTGGTGTTGGCCATACGTTAATGCAGGGCAAATTAGAGATATAAACACCAGCGCCTGATGCGTGAGAGGCTGCAGTGGTGTCATTCTGACCGCGCCAGCAGTTTGTTATTACGTTTCCAACTAAATTGGTATAGGCAATAATTTCTGAATCAATCTGCACAAAGCCAGTAGAGCCAAGATTAGTAGCATCATTTACTGTCATTGTGGTCGCTGATGAGGTTACCGCCGCGGCCAAAGTTGCCGAAGGAATGGCATTAGTTAAACCATTTTGGCGGTTGATCCAAACTTGAATTGGACGGCCATTAGTCAGTTTATTAGGAATAGTAGCGTAAGTAGACTCAGATATACGGCTAATATTAATATCAGTTTGCGTGGTTGTATTTCCATTGTTTTGACGGATAACCTGATCTAGTAAATCAATTGTATCCACTGGTAGAGGATAAATAGCTTGACCAGAAGTAAGCGCAATGCTTCCTTCTTCAATGGTCCAAAGGTTGATTCCACGGTTTGCCCACTCAATAGTAAGCAAATTAAGAGAACGGCGCGCTGTTCTAAGGTCGTAACCAGAACGTAACTGCGAGCCACAACGCTCAAAGGCTTCTTCTACAAGCTCAGTGAGGTCTAAATTAAATGATGTTTGTCCTGATGGATTGGCCATTTATAATGCTGACGCGGCTTTTAAAGCGGCTATCTCAGCCCTTAATTTAATAATTTCTTTATCGCGTTGATCCAGCTTTCTAAGTAAGCTATAGCTGGCCTCTGACCACATGGACATATCTTTAATGCGCTCGTTATGATCCCGCTCCATCATCTTATAAAGACGGTCTGCTGTTTTCATTTGAGCTTCTATAAAGTTAATCACTTTTTCATTCCCTTCAGGGTTTCCGCCAATCTAGCCCGCTGACCCAACTTGCCGGGTTTTTTTGTTGCTGCAGCTAGTTTCTTTGGCGGAATAGTTTTACCTTCCTTTACGCCTAATTCTTTGCGTAAAGCTCCGGGTTTTTTAATTGCTTTCTGAATCCAATTTTTTGTGGCCATGATTATTTTTTCTTTGCGGTTTTAGCCGATTGAATAAAAGCATCTTTGGTAGGAGCACCCTTGCTGCCGGGTTTTCGCATATGCTCACCAGACCCTGCTGCTATCCGTGCCTGCTTTTTATGGATATTGGCGTAAAGTCCGGGCTTTGCAGAACCGCCTGCTGCCATTTTTTTAGGCTTTTTTCCAGCTTCTTTCATAGCAATTGCCGTGGCCGCTTGTTGGGCTAGACCACCCTTTTTATATTCATCAACGGCATCAGGATTGTCCTTTCTATGGATAACCTTTTTGCCCGGCATTTTAGATGGAGCAATATCGCCCATTCCGCGGCTTGCCATCATATTAGCAAGCTCCGCCTTTTTTCATTTTCTTAGCCATGCCGCCGCCGCACATAGCCATTACATGGTCGCGGTGACGTTTGTGGTCGCCAGCAGTATGTTTCATATAATGAGTGCTGTGGTGCTTGTGATCGCCTTCTTCGTGCTGGCTGATGAAGTCGTCATGGTGAACCATGTCTGGTCCTGATTCTGGCTCCATTGTTTCTTTGGTTACTTTTGGATTCATTTACTTCTCCTTAACAATATTTACCGCGTGTTTTACCTTGCTGTGCAATACCATCTGCACGGCTAGATGCTGATCCACCTTTGGACATTTTTTTAGTTTGTCCGCCTTTTTTCATGTAACCCATTTTATTGCGTACAGGAGTAGGCAATTTTGCTAATCCGGGGTTCTCTTCTTTATCTACAGGTTTTAACATACCGCCTTCCTTCGCTAAAACTTTACCGCCTTTTTTCATACCAGCCGCAGCTGGCATAGTTGCATCGCCCATAGGATTAACCTGTGGAATGTTTTGTTGAGTAGTACCAAACAATTTGTAATCGCGCTCGGCTTCTTGACGAATACCGCGCTCACGATTGGCTTTGTAATAAGCCTCTCGCTTGGACTTTTCTTTTCCGGTTTCTTCGTATGGCATGATTAGCAGTACTTCTTCTTGGTCATTCCGCCTTTTTTCATGGCGTTAACGAGTGGGCCGTTACCAACGGTGTTGCCAGACATCTTAGGCATATTAGCTCTTGTCAAGCCGCGCTCTGCGATGCCGTTGCCGTGTGGTTTTTTGCCACCAGCAGTTTTTACAGCACCCATGGACTCGCCATAAATTACGCCGCCTTTGGCATATTTTTTCATCATGCCGCCTTTTTTCATGCGGGCTCCGCTTTCAATACCAATTTCTTTACCGCTATCACCGAGGTTGGTACCGCGTGTATGACCGCGTTTTTGCACAGCAGATTCGCCATGCTTAGTTAATTTATTGGAACCTTTTTCTACATCTTTAGCCATTGTGCGTGGACCCATGGTTTCTCCGCCTTTAGCCATCTTTTTCATCGCCATTTTCTTCATAGCCATGCCGCCTTTCTTCATTCCCATAGCACCCATGTCCATTGCGCTTGGCATATCCATGGCTTTTTTTACGCCAACATTGCGAGCTAGTGCTGGCATTCCTTTAGTTGTTACTTTTGTCTTCATTTCTTTTTCCTTTCGGGTTACACCACCAGAACTAAAACCAATGTATTTATTTAAACTTGCATTAGGTAATTGTAAATCACCGTGATGCGTTTTTTGTTTATTAATACCTTCGGCCGTAGGGTTGGCGGATCCACCCTTACGAAATTTCTTGCCTTTATCCGCAGCTGCAAAATCTTTTCCAACCTTTTGGGGTATGCCTACTTTTTTGGCAAACGCGGCATTATGAGCCACGGCTTCCATCAAATTATGCTGTGCCTTGCTTTTGCTTGGCATTACTTGCCCCAGATACCATTAAACATATTAGCCAAAATAGCGCCAATCAAAGCAAAAGCGCCACCAACCATCATCAATGTTTTCCAACCACCATGAGCTTCTGCTAGAGTTTTTTGGATAGCTTTAATTGCTTCCTTAATTTCTGCCATCTCTCTAACCATTTTGTCCATGTCGGCCTGTAAATGCTCAATATCGTTTGCGTGTGTTGCCAATTCTCTGGCTGTTAGGATTGGATCAATGTCGCTCATTTTAGCATTTCCATTTTTTCAATGACTTATTAATTCTGCTATCTGGGTCATTGGCCGTTTTACTTGATGTCAATTTCTTTTTCATTCCAGTCATACGGGCGCAGAAAGATTTTTTCCGCGATCCGCCTTCTGGTTGAGGTGGTTTAATATCGTGTCCTGCTGCTTTTAGACTTGCTCTACCTTTTGCGTTAAGACCGCCGGAGGGTGACTTCCCCTCCTTGCGAGTCCATGCTGGAGATTTAGCCATATTAAGCCATCGCTTCCTGACAAACTACGTTAACTTGAACTGCAGTACTTTGGTTTGTGGTAATTGCCACTGTCAAAATATCTGCTACGTTACCTTTAATGTTAGTCAGTACAGGGAAGAAATTCTGCAAGTCTAACTGCTGCAGTGCATTGTTAGGCGTTGAGAACGCATATACAACTTCACCACCAGACAAGTTAGCCGCAGACAAATCTACTTCAGCAAACGAGTTAAACGAACCTAAAGTATTCATAGGTTTAAAGTTAACTTGGCCCAATGAGAGCTGATTTGTTGGCGTACTTGCAACCAATTCAACCAAAGCCGTAGCGCTGGTGTTTATCAACAGCGTTTGTGGCAATAGCTGACCTCTATCAATTAATCCAATTTGATAGGTGTTACCAGCAGAAGGACTATTAGCAAGTGGCAATCCGTTAACAATATCTTGGAAAGTAATTGTGTTAGTCGTATTGCTTGTAATTCTTCCAGTATATGGCGAAGTTACTGTAGCACTTCCGCTATAACTTCCGGGGCTTGATGCTCCGTAGTTGATTGTTACTCCGGTTGCGCTTGCTGCTAGGACGTTAAACTGACCATTAAATGTTGCAGGGTTTGAGTTTGCAATATTGATGACATTACCAACAGACAAATTGTGAACAGCTCCAAATACAATGTTTACTGGGAACTGTGTTACACCGCCGACCAATGTTCCGCCGCCAACAGTTACTGCACTTACTGATGGCATTGAAGCATTGTAATAAACGAACTTGCCAACAAATTGGTTTGTACCCCAATAAGTTGCTGTTGGCAATGTGCTGTTTGCAGTTACACCGTTTGGTAATGGAATATTTAACAACAGTTGTGTTGTATTTGGTACGTTAGCAATCAAGTATGTACCAGCAGCAACCGTGTATGTGGAGCTAATACTTCCAGACAATGATCCTTGCAGAGCGCTTAAAGCATATGTGCCGTTTGCGCCCGAAGCTTGAGCAGAGTATTGGCCTACCGCTTGAACTGTAAATGCTTGGCTAAGGGTAATAACGGATCCGTTAATTGCTGAAATAAATGTATTTGCAGGAACGCCGGTTCCCATAAACATTTGACCAACTACAAAACCTGTTCCGGCTGCTAATGTAATCACGCTTGTACCAACCGCACCACCGCTTGAATAAGCTTGTGAAGCTGTTGTGCCGTAGAACGACAAGACGGTATTGGCTGCAAGAGCAGAAGTTGTCCCGCTGCTAATGGTAATTAAACCAGCCGTGCCAACAGTTTGAACAATGGTGCCAGCGGCAATACCAGATCCAATAACTGCTTGTCCAGCCGTTACTGTGGTATTTGCACCCAAAGTAATTGAGGTAGAGGCAATTGCCGTAGCAGTAGCAGTTTGGTTTACAACAAATGAACCGAATGCAGACTGCTGTTTGGTTATGGTTGTACCAGAAGCAATACCTGTACCAGCCAATGATGCGCTTGGCAAGAATGTTCCAGTTGACGTAGTAATGGTTAATAAAGCACCAGTGCTTGGGTTAGAGAATTGATAACTTCCGGCTGCCTGTGCTGTTAATGCAGTACTCAAAGTAATAATTGCATTACTTGGATATTGAATATCCGGAGCATCTCCGGGATTGCTTACAGAACCATAATAGGTAATAGCAGAAACAGTAGCGTTAGAAGCAACACCAGTACCGCTGATAGCTTGACCTATGGCAATTGCAATTGGTAATCCCGTTGACTGATTAATTGCGTTAGAAACAATAAACTGCGTTGTTCCAGATGCACCAGTCACAGTGGTATTGGTTACAAAAGCATTAGTTGCGGCAATGGTTCCAGAAGAATAAGTGTATCCGGTAGCCGTACCAAGCTGGTTAAATGACGACAGCGTAATATAGTTTGCTGGGCTATTTGCTTGCGCTGTATTGGTTAATGGATAACCATGTGCAGAGGAAAATGTAAATGTTGATTGGCTATTAATACTAGTACCAACAATCGTTGTAATTGCTGGGGTTGCAGTAGCAATAGTTAAAGATTGAACTGTTCCGCCAGTAGCCGTGGTGATGGTATTGTCAAACTGGTCTGTACCAACCGCTCTCATGCGGAAAGACATTGCTGGGAAACGAATAGAGTTTGCAGCAATTGTACGAACTTGAACCGCAGCATAGTTACCATATGAATAGGTAAATCCGCGCTGTTTATCAATACCGCCTTCAATCAATACCGATACACCGTAGTGAGTCATCACTGAAAGACCAGTAGAGCCACTATCGCGCTGCTCGTAACGAACAGGCAAATTACCAGTACGGCTCCATGGTTTAATTTGGTTTACGCCGTTAACTACACCGTTACCAGTACCGACTTGGTGCATGATCCAAGGCTCGCCATCAATGACTACGCCCCAACGCAATGCGCCGGCTCCGTACCAAGCATATTCCATCCAAATCATCTGAACTTTAGTCCAGTCAACTGCGTTGGCAATATTTTTGTTTCCGTTCCATGCTTCAAATGGAATCACTGTATCTACAGGAGTTCCGCCCGAATCTGAACGAATAACAGCAAACATGGCATATGGGTTACCAGCATAAGGGGCTCCCGCCTGCATGAAGAACATTCCGTTGGAGTCATCAAAAATACCAACACGCTGGAATTGACCTTGAACTGATGCGCCAAAGTTTACGTTAGAGGCCATGTAAAACGTCTTACCGGGCTGATAGCGGTGATAAGGACGTGATTGACGAACAGTAATGTCACCGGGGACGTTGCCGCCACCAATGGTCATTGTTACGCCGCCTAATCCGGGGTTCTGAACAATAGATGCTTGACCGGATACGTTTTGAATGTATTGTTCCCAGCGCAAAGGTTGAACGCCGTATTCAAAGTCGGCGTCATAAATGTTTTGCGATTGCGAAACTTTAAGTTTTCCTACAACGTCACGCAGACGCTGAGGAGCAATAAATTGTGCAGCACCATCAATACCAACCAATGGTGTTGTAGATGTTTGTGTGCCTAAACTAGCTGTTTGTGTGCTTACTCCCGCTCCATTGCTGGGCGAGAAAAAATTCAATAAATTCCATGCGCCTGACATAATATCTCCTTAAGTTTTAAAAAGGGAGCCGAAGCTCCCATTCGGATTATTAGTCAAAGTTACCATATGGATATGTTGAACTATTTCCAATATTAGTGTCAGCCTGTGCATATTGCAAAGTAATACCAAACTTACCAGATACAGGAGCATTCCAGCTATTACCAGTCATACCCAAAGTAACAACTACTTGGCTAAACCAAGTTGGTTGTGTGCCGGGCTGAATGTTTTGTACGTCTTGTAAAGTAGACTGGCAGTTTGCGTATTGGGTAGCTGTGTAAGTGGCAGTTGTACGGCCAATAGCGGTAGTTGTATTAGAAACAACGCTTGCGTAAACAGCGCCAGTTGAAGAAGTTACAAACTGGTTAGAAACATAACAAGCAACTGTTGAGGGAGACAATGTAGCCGCATCAACTGGGTTTGCAATGAAATCTAAAGTTACGTTGTAAAGATATGATGCTTGTGGCAACAAGAAAACTGCGCCACGATAAATAGTACCAGCAGCATCAGCAGTAGGAGCTGTAGCTACAGTAGGGCCTGAAGCGCTATATGCGCCGGCTTGTGGAGTCCAAATAGTACCTACGTTATTTGGAATATTGTTTGAACTAACAAACACGCCAGAGCTACCAGCATAACCAGCGGTTCCTGCAGTAGTTTTAGAAAAATCTAAAAATGCGTATTGAGTTAAAAGAACTGGACCAACGTCACGTTGTTGACCAAAACGATTGTCGCCCGATAGGATTGGGCCTTCAAATGTACTACGTCCCATAATGGAACTCCTTATGCAAAAGGCTTAAACCGATCGTTGCATCGTCTGCTGGGGCAGTGGTGGTTTAAGCAATCACCCAGATACTGTGTATTTATACACTAATTTTACTTTATATTCAAGATATTTGTGATATAGTTCATAGGTATGAAAACGTACCCATCACACAAAAACAAACAACCGCTAATAGATCACAACTTCCAGAAAGCCCTTGTATCATTTGAGGCCGGGCGCCCGCAGGAAGCAGCAATGGTTTGTGAATCTATTCTTCAAAAAAATCCAAAGCACGTTGATGCTCTGCACCTAATGGGTGTCATGCTTAGCAATAACAAACAGTACATTCAAGCATTGGGATTCTTTAATGAAGCGCTTAATCTTCACAATAAAAATGCCGTAATGTATAACAATCGGGCTAATTTGTTTATAGAGCTCAAACAGATTGAGTTGGCCATGGATGATTTTGAAAAATCCCTTGCTATCAATCCTAAGTACGCAGAAGCCTATTACAACAAAGGAATAGCTTTTGATGCCATCAACAAGACTGAAGAGGCTATTGAGCAATACACTTTGGCGCTCAAATATAAGCCAGACTTTCCAGAGGCATTAAATAATCGCGGTATTGCACTGCAAAAACTGCACCGTATGGAAGATACCTTGGCTAACTACAACCAAGCTATTAAGTTAAACCCAAAGATGGTTGAGGCTTTTTACAATAACCGCGGCCTTGTTCTACAGAATTTAATGCGTATTGATGAGGCTTTAGCTGATTATGACAAAGCAATTAATATCAAACCAGACCTAGAAGATGCCCGATTTAATCGCTCTATGTGCTTGTTATTAAAGGGAAATTACGAAAAAGGCTGGCAAGAACATGAGTGGCGTTTTAAAAGGGCAACCTATCCACGCCGCCATCTACCCGGAAGGCTATGGTTGGGTGAAGAAGATATTAGCGGTCAAAGCATTTTTATCCATGGTGAGCAAGGCCTTGGCGATATGTTGCAATTCTGCCGGTATGCTACTTTGGCCGCGGACAAAGGTGCAAGAGTGATCCTTGGCGTAGAAAAGCCACTAGCCAGATTAGCAAAAACCATAAAGGGCGTGGATCAGATTGTGGTAACTGGTGACCAATTGCCCGGTTTTGACTATCAAACTCCTATTTTGAGCCTACCTTTAGCCTTTAAAACTACGCTGGATAACATCCCAAATCAGCCATATTTGACACCATTTCCAGAAGATGTTGAGAAATGGGCCAAGAAAATGGGTCCTAAAACCGGTAAATTGCGGGTTGGAATTGTTTGGTCTGGTGG
>Ga0208382_1000511_pt1 | contig 13005 bp, 17 predicted proteins | sample CryBogCBE28Sep08_FD_184582 | JGI IMG/M metagenome (GOLD analysis project Ga0208382, IMG submission 184582) | Freshwater microbial communities from Crystal Bog, Wisconsin, USA - CBE28Sep08 (SPAdes) | ecosystem: Environmental > Aquatic > Freshwater > Lake | place: Crystal Bog, Wisconsin, USA...
TGTTAGTAGAATCTATATTAAAATATAAAGGCGTTTGGTTAATACCTATCGAACCGTTTGCCAATTGTTTTCCAGTAATAAATCCAGAGGGATTAGAAAGTGCATAATAAAGTGATGCGGCGGTGCCAGTAGTTAAAAAAGATCCCGTATTGATCGACTGTGATGATGCAGTTGATGGATTATTTAATGTATTAAAAAATGGCATAATTTTAAGCGTACCATATTACGCCAGCCGCACTATTTATTGTCGCACTGGCATAGAGTGCATTTTGTGGAACTACTGGAAATTCATATCCTTGGCCCGGCGCATAGTTCATAGAGTTTCCAGAAAGTGCTGGGTTTTGATTTGAAATATAAACCGTTCCAGTTGAAAGATTTTGAAATGCAAACATTTTAATTGCAGTACCTACAGGGAATACTATTGCTGTTCCAGTATTAATTGTCACCCCACTAAAAGATATATTTCCAGTAGGATAATTTGTAATACCTATATTATTATTGCCAGGCGGTAATGGTGAATTTGGAGACAAGGCAACAACCTCGGCAGTATCCCCGGTCCCGGCTGCTGTTAGGGCTGGTTTAATAGTAATTAAATTTCCAGAAGGATCAGTCGGCTGTATTTTACCGATTAAATTGTATCCTACTGGAAGAGAATTATCCAACATTACATTACTGGTAGATGAAGACTGATTAACAACAAAAGCAACCTGAAATGGGGCAGTTCCCGTTAATCCATTTGCACGAAATCTAATAGCTTTAATAGCACTTGTATTGATTTGGCCTATTGTCGGATTAGATGTCGCGGCATATGATGTGACAGAAGCACCATTTGTTAAAGAAACATAACTTGTTGCAAGCCATGTCGAACCGTCAATTGATCCTTCAATATTTATAGTCCCAGCACTAACATTTGTAGACACAGATTGAAATGCAAGTGTTGAATAATTTGTAGTATTAACAACGTAACTACCAGTGTTAACATTAATTATTACTCCAGTGCCTCCAGATAAGTCTGGATTAGTATACCCAATATAATTAGATCCAGATGGTAAAACTCCGCTCAATCCAACCACTGTTGGCGGATTATATGGATTAATTCCATTATCATAATAAATAGCCAAAAGATCTGAATTTGTAATTGTTGGCGATCCAGCCAAAGTGAGGATACTGTTCGTGCCTTGAGTATATAAGGAAGGTGGTATTCCTCCAATCTGATAAAGTATCGACCCCTGAGTCGCATCGGCAATTAGGAGAATTTGCGATGTCGGAACATTAACGCCAGACATAGTAATGGCATTTCCATTAATTGAGTATGTATTACAGAGTGTTTTCATTATATTATCCTAGCGCTATTGCGTATGCGATGGCATTTAAGTTAGCTTTATTTACACTTATAAAACCGGATGGGTTAGAATTTGGATAAAATGATCCAGTTTGGGAATTAGGCAAATAGGTTGAGGCATCATAACCACTCAGGCCAGTTAGTTGCGCATAAGTGGCATATGAAGAAAGATTAACGCCCGTTATAAACCCGCTCGGATTGGAGGCGGGATAAAACGCACCCGTTTGGCCCGTTGTAATATATCCACTTGGGTTGGAATTTAATGGATAATAATTTCCAGTTGAGGCCGCTCCAGTTGAAACTGTAACACCATTATATTGAAGCGTTCCAGTAAAGTTATAAGAACCACCCAAAACTTGTGTTCCAGTTGTATATACTATTCCACTTGGAAGAGTAACTGCCGATGCCTCTCCGCTCAATAGGACTCCAGTTCCATTTACGGTTGGGCGAACAGTAAATGCGGCACTAGAAGTTGTTACAAAATTGCCAGTATTAATTCCTGTAATAAAACCACTAGGATTATTCCTTGGATAATAAGCCGAAAGGTCAACCCCAGTAATAAAAGCCGAAGGATTACTTGCCGGATAAAATAGTCCAGTTTGAGAAGTGCTTATGAAGGAACCAGTTTGTGATTTTGGTACATAAGTTAGAGCATCATATCCACTAACTCCAGTTAACTGTGCATAAGTAGCATAATTATTGGTTAGGGTTCCACTTAATGAATTTATTGATGAGGCAAGCGTAGATCCAGTAGTAGAAAGATTTGACGTTAATGTGGAAATTGAAGATGAAAGTGTTGACCCTGTTGTTGCCAAATTAGTCGCAACTGTCGCAATGTTAGTACTTAATGTTTGTCCAGTTGTATAAACATTTGTAATTGTGGCAAAAGTATTATTTGAATAACCGCTTAAAGAATTAATTGAACTATATAAGTTTGAACCAGAAGTAACTAAATTTCCACTCAAAGAATTAATTTGACCTTGAAGATTAGATCCAGTTGTAGCTAAATTTGTACTGATTGTACTCTCATTTGTAGTAAGCGTCCCACTTAGAGAAAAAATTCTAGAAGACAATACTGATCCTGTTGTGGCTAAATTAGTTGCAAGCGTAGAACCAGTAGTAGCTAAATTTGTAGTAAGTCCAGAAATTTGTAGCTGAATTCCCGAACCGCTAGCGACAAAAGCCGCTACGGTTTCATAGTAACCTGTTAAAGTTCCGCTTAGAGATGAAATGGAAATATTTGCAGAATTAATTCCAGATTGAAGAACTCCACTTATACCAATTTGACTAACATTGTCTACATTTCCCAGTCCAACATCTGATGAATTTAATGAAACGTATCCTTGTTTACCATTAACAGCAAAAACCCCCGCCCCTTGCGACGAAACAACATTAACAACAGGTTGCGTCGGTGGTTGAACGGTTACATTTGTTTGTATAACCGCTGGTGGCGTTGTGGTTACATTGACATTAATTTCGGCCATATTATAGTGTGTAGCTTCCTACTAAATTAACATTATCGTATACATTTAAATTTCCAGCAATATAAGTATTAGCGACAGAACCTGAAACTACCTGAACAGCATAATAATAGGCTCCGGCGCGCATCATCATTTGGGAGCCTGAAAGTTGATTTAAAATTGCATAATTACCACTTGGCCCAGTAATTGAAATTGTTCCATTTGATGTTGACCATTGGTACGCAACAGTCTGCCATTGACCATTATAATCAATATTATCTTGATATAAATTTGTCTCTGTATACTGTGTTCCTAAAGTTCCAATAATAGATAATCCACTCAAATTTATAGGATTATTATTTACATCTGTAAAAATAAAGGTGATAGGGCCATAACTATCGCCCCTATAGGCATCAGGTAAATTATAAAGCGTAGGAATCATAGGAAGAAGAATTTCCTATAATTACACCCAAAAGAGGTGTCAAAATAAATTTTAAAAAAATACTTGCCAAAACCTTAAAATAGTCCGAATATAGCCATATGACAACAGCAACAAACCAAAAGACACTTCAACTATCATGGTTAGAGCCCGGTGACCGCTTTGAAATCCCTTCTATTTCTGATACTATGCGTAATTTAAGAGTAATTTCTACCAACGAGTCCTCTACTAGTGTAGAGGGCGAGCGCAGAAATGGTATTAATGACCCTTGGGTTGCTTTTAGATTCCCAATCGCTAATACTGTACGAGTTGTTCTCGTAGAAAAAAATGCCCCAAAAATTACTGATTTTAAGAAGAAAGATATGAACACAGAGGAGCAAAATACAGAGATAACGCCCCCACGACGCAGGGGAAGGCCAGCAAAGCAGTCCAAGCCACTTAATGAGCTTGGCGGCACAAAGGGAGACTTTACAGTGAAGGATCTCGTTGAGAAGAACGGAATGAAGGAGTACGACGCGCATAATTTAGTCAGAAGCGCCATTAAACAGGGCACAGCCACTGTTGTTAGAGAGGAGTCGGGCGGCAGGGGTAAACCAAGGAAAGTTTACCGCCTAGTGTAATTAGATTAACTTACCCTTTGGTGTAATGGTAGCACAACAGACTTTGACTCTGTTTGTCATGGTTCGAGTCCATGAGGGGTAGTTTTTTTCAATAATTCTTTAATTTCTTCTATTTGTTTTAGAATCTCAGCCCTTTCTTCTTTTGCTTTTACAATATAATCTAGGGCAGTTTTATCTATACGAATATCTTCCACTAATTTTTTAAGAATAATATTTGCCTCTTCATCTAGAGCAAGATCGTGAAGTAAATGACTTCGGTCTTTTTCTGCCTGTCTGGTAGATGACATTAAAATTAGGGGGGTAGCATATGCCGCCTCAAAAGATAAAAATAAATTTAAAAGAATAAATGGATATGGATCAAAATGTACTAGTCCCAAAAGATTAGCTATAATCCAGAGAGTGAGTATACTAGACTGGATAACAATAAAAGTCCAACTACCAATAAATTCAGCAATTTTGTCCGCCAATTTAATACTTAATTCTTTTAGTTTCATATTGACTATTTGTTAAATCTATTTTACACTTCTCTAAATGAAAGTTAATTACAAACTTAAGGAGATACATCCCCGAATCTTTTTGGTTACGATAAAGGATACCTATGATCTTGCGATGACATTTTGCCGTTTACAGGAATATTATGAGTCGCCTTTTAAGCAGATTAGAAATAAAACATTCACAATGACCGAGTTCCAAAGATTGTATGCAAAGGAATTTGGTGATGGAATTTTTAGTTACCCTGCCGATTGGGCGGGATTTAACGTGCCGGGCGCCGTTTTTGATGATTTCATGAGTATAAATTTTGATGACTGGGGTAATGAGTATGATTTTACTATAGCAGATATACATTGGACAGTAACCAAGGAAGAGGAAGAATTCAATGACGAAAATCCCTATTATATTATAGCGGCCGGGCCTGATGATCGGGAAACTATCAATCATGAAATTTGCCATGCCCTATACTATTTAGACCAACAATACAAAGAAAAGGTTGACCTTATAATTTCTGAATTAAATGTTTCACTATTCTCACATTTCAAAACCGGACTATTAAATAAAGGTTACTCAAAAGGTGTTATTGTTGATGAAATTAATGCTTATATCTGCTTTGACTCTAGTACTATTTTCGGTGGTCTATATAAAATGAATAAAAAAGAAAAGAAAAATTTTAACGAGATCCAAACAAAGCTAAAGGTTCTTTTTGAAACAACCCTTTCAGCTAGAAAATAAGCGGTTCCGCGACCAATTTATGGTGTAAATTCCCGTATGGATGCACCCAAAATTGACCACAATATTGAAAGATGGGTTGCCTTTTGCCAAAATGAAGAGGCCGCAGAAAAAGAACTACAAGATAAACTTCTTATTGTTGCACAAAAGAAGCTAATTGTCAGTGCAAAAAAACAGTTAGTCGATTCTAAATCGCATCCACATAATTTGTATATTTATAAGTTTACTATTTTTACTGCGCCAAAATAAAGTTTGACTTATGGGTAAGTTTAGGTTATTATCCTAATTAGTGCACGAGTAGCATAGCGGCGATTGCACCACATTTACACTGTGGTATTTCCATCGGGGGTTCGAGTCCCTCCTCGTGTACCAATTTTAGTGTAATTAATCCTATGCCAATTATAACAGTAGATTTTGATCATACTCTCGCCTATGAAGATACAACTATGCAGGGTGGTTGGATATATATTGGTAGTGGCATTCTTATGCCAATAGAAAAAGTTTGTAATTTAGTTAGACAAAAAGCAAGAGAGGGCTATCAAGTTGACATTGTAACATTCAGAAAAGATGAACATATTAAAGAAGTTCGTGAGTTTATAAGATCAAATAATCTCCCAATTACAAATGTTTACAATACAGATGGTGAATCTAAAACACCAATTCTCAAACGTTTAAATTCTCAACTGCACATTGATGATGTACTTTCAGTTGTGATTTCTGCGGAAAAAGCTGGCATTCCCTGTCTTCTTGTTAATGGTAATGGCGAATATAATAATAATTCTACCGCCGACTTGTTTAATAAATTGGATGTCAATTATTGAATTGTTTATAATAAAAATATATTTTTAATAAAAATTTTCATATAATTCGGTGTATGGAAATAAAGTCTCAATCAACCGAATCAAATCCAACTACTCAAGGGAATAGTTAAGATATTAGTAAGTAAAATTTGTGACCGATAAAACAATATATTTTTATATTGATCCCAAATATGGATCTGCTTACTTAAGGGGCTGGCAAGTAAGACAAAAGCTTCGCCAGTTGGGGTATAATGCGAGAATCATCACTCGTCCAAACCCAAACATTAGGGACTCCATAATTTTTTGTGTTAAAACTCGTATATTAAATACTCAAATTTTTGATACCAGCAACTTTATTATTTGGGATTCGGTAGATTTTATTGACAGAGAAAAAAGACTGAGTGATTTTACACGTTTAGCAGATGTTGCTGATATAGTTGTTTATCATAATACAGTTCTTCCTCATTATTTTAAATCAGAGCATAACATTGAAAAGGAATATAGAATAATTCCGCACCATTGGGATGCCAGAATTCAAAATACTAAACCTCACGAAGATAAATTTTCGATTGGATACATAGGAAATGATATATCTAGCATCCATTTGAATTTAATTCAAAATAAATATTTTATCATTGGTAAAAATTTCCTAGGTAAGCACTTCGTAGATGAACTTAATAAATATAGTTGTCATTTTGATATAAAAGATCCAGATCATTTTAAATTTAAAACTTGTTCGGCAATGAAACTCTCAACAGCCGCCGCTGTTAATAAATGCATTATTTTAAATAAAACATGGTCAAATCTAGACCTATTACCAGAAAATTCTATACTTTTTACCGAAGACAGTAGCGAAGAGGCGGCTAGAAGTAAAATAGAAGAAATAGCTTCTATTTATCAAACACCTGAATGGGATCATATCCTGATCGACTTACAGAAGATTAAAGAAAAAACTTCCTTGGATAATATCATTAAATTATACGAAAATATTATTATTGAAAATGCAAACTAAAGTAATCACATCAATAGTCGGAGACGGACGGGACTGGTTACATACCCCAATGCCGGAAGATAATGTAGAGTTTGTAGCATACACAAATCAATTTGCGCCGCATTGGACAATAAAATCACCTTGCGATATTTTTTCGGAGCCAAAAAAGAATGCTAAAATTCATAAGATTCTTTTACATAAATATGAGGATTGCGATTACTCGATTTGGATTGATGGAAATGTAAATTTATTGCAACCTGTGAATAAAATTATTGCAGATCTTTTGGGGGATAATGACCTAGCAATTACGCAACATCCCAATAGAAATAATTTATTTGAAGAGGCTGAACATATAAAAATAAAAAAAGTAGAATATCCGCATATTGTAGACAGGCAGTTAGAAAGATACAGAAATCAAAAAGAAGAAATTATACAAGAAAATAAACTTTATTTTGCAACTGTCTTGATAAGAAAACATTCTAAAAAAATTAATCGGTTTAATGATGCTTGGTGGGCGGAAATTTGTACAAACTCATTTCGTGACCAAATTTCTCTTCCGTATGTTCTTCGTCAATTTTCTGACCTTAAAATTAATACGTTTAATTTAGAAACAATGAACAGATATTTTCATAGAAAAGACCATCCAAGAATTACATATGGCAACAATGAAATATAATTGTAAAAATTGGAGATGCCGATTAAATCAAGGTGTAATCAATATATTCGGGGGTATAGCTCAGTTGGTAGAGCGTCTGCTTTGCAAGCAGAATGTCATCGGTTCGATCCCGGTTACCTCCAGATTTTTCTTGTTATTGATAGCAATAAGTCATAGAATCTTAAAATGCTGAAGCGAGATAATTGGACAAATGATGAGGTGATTAAGATCTTAGAAGGTCGAAAGATTGTTATTGGAAAGAAGGAGAGATCAGACAAGCAACTGGCTTATTTAAAAGCTTATAATGATGGTATCGAACAAGCTATTATTCAATTCTATGACTTCAAGGCAGATCCCGAAATATCTTATAGTGCAATGGCTTACGAGACAAATAATAAGCAAATCTATGTCATCTCTGAACCAATGCCGCAATGACAAAAAGGGAATATAAGAAAAAGTTAAACGCACTAACAAATGAGCGCGATAAACTATCAGTTCTAATTGAAAAATCTAATCAATATTTGGATAACCTTAAACAAAATTACAACATGTTGGGCGATAAAATAGAAGAACTTAATAATAAATATGCGAAAAATTCCAGCCCTAATGAACATGATTGAAATAACCGATATTCCGCAATATATTCTTGTTGACGCTATTAAACGTAGTAAAAAATTAGGACGTTTGCATAATTCAATAACAAAAGGTGCAGGAAATATTGTTGGTTATATTGGGCAAGCTTTGGTGGCCCGGCACTTAAAGGCGAATGAGCCAGATACTTATGAATATGATGTAGAAAAAGATGGCGTTCGTTATGAGGTAAAAAGCAAGAGTTGTACAAGCAAGCCCCGTCCAGATTATGATTGTTCAGTTAGCAAAGCAAACACGGAACAAGAGTGTGATTATTATGTTTTTGTTCGGGTTATGCAAGATTTCTCAAAAGCATGGATTTTAGGAAAAAAGAAACCAAAAAAATATTTTAAAGAAGCTAGATTTTGTAAAAAAGGAGAGAAGGATGAGAAGAGTCATTTAGGATGGAAATTCAAAGGTGATTGTTACAATTTAGATATTGCATCCCTAGATCCATTATAATTAATATGAGCGAACAAAAATCTACAGGCGCAGGAAAGGGCGATAAACCCCGCCCCACAGACAAAAAAACATGGGATAAAAATTTTGATTCGATCAAATGGCCTTCAAAAGAGAAGAAGAAGGCTTGACTTTTTTGCCCAAAAGAATTATTTTAATGAAATGCATAACGCATTTCTAATAGCTGATCCACACTTCTCCCATGAGGGGGTTTGTAAGTTCCTTCGTGATGATGAGACAAAACTACGCCCTTGGGATAATGCCACCGACATGGATGAAGCGATGATTGAGAACTGGAACAAGGTTGTTCGGCCAGTTGATAAAGTCTATGTTTGTGGCGACCTAGTAATGAAGGCCAAAAAGCAGATTGGTATTATGAATAGACTGAACGGTAAAAAGGTTCTAATAAAGGGCAATCATGATATCGGTGAGCTAAAGGTTTATCTTCCATATTTCTATGATATTCGAGCATTTCATATCTTAGATAACTTTGCTATTACCCATATTCCTATTCATCCAGATTGCTTGGCTAGGTTTAGAGGTAACATTCATGGACATATTCATCAGAGAAAAGTTATGATGTTGGATGGAGATGAGTTCAGAGTGCCAGATCCAAGGTACTTTTGCATCTCTGCCGAGCAGATTAATTATACTCCTATTGAGTGGAATGATCTTAGAAAAAAGTTCTATAGTCAATTGGGACTTGAGATTAACAATAATTAAACTATGTTGATAACAAATATTAAATTACTAATTATTTCCGTTCGGCAACTGGGGATAGTAACGGGATTGCGATATTTCCGTTGCTATCTTCGTGCATTAAAACATCCAGAGTTTACTTTGGAGTGGGCGGAATCTTGTGAAAAATATGCAAGAAAATTAGAATTCTTCAATGCTGATGATCCCGTAGCTATTGCCGCTAGAAATTGGGCACAAACCCTCAGGGAGTACGCCAAATGCAAAAATTAATTTATTTACTATGTAAAATTTCAATTAATATTTCATGCAATTTATTATTATCTTCCTTTAACTCTTTAATTTTATTTTTAAACGGTTTAAAAAAAATTTGCAGATTATCACCATATTGCGTTATGGCTTCCATAAATCTAAACGAAACCCTATCTTTCAGATGTAGAGTTATTAATTTATTATAATCAATAAATAGCACATCGTCTTCTTCCCTGTGCATATTTAAGTTATTAACCAAATTAATTGGTTCGCTATTTTGCTGATTATAGCAATAAACATTCATAGCTAAAGTTACATCGCTATAACGAACATCTCTAATACTGAAATTATTATTTAAAATAAACTCCCCAAGTTTAAAAAATGTTTTTGCATTCATGAGTATACCAGAACCGCCATGAATATGAGGTATAGTGCCAAATTCTTGAGTATCAGATGGTGAAACTCTACCATGTATTTCTAAAGCATCCTTAGAGAGCATAGGTAAAAAATTTAGTAATTCTTTTTTATTAATATATGTATCATCATCACCAATAAAATACCAGTCAAATTCGCTATGAGAATGATAATCAAAAATATATAAAAGCTTATTTATACAAGAAAGATAATCATCCGTATTAGAAAGTTTAACAATCGGAATTTTATCGAAAGTATTAAAACCGCCTATAAGAAAAATTTTAGAATTCAACTCTTTATTTAAATGCTTATCTATATGCGCATAAAGAGGAATTGTTCTTTTTTCATGGAACCCCTTACATACCAAAAAATTATAGCAAATATTTTCGGACATAGGATTTATTACACATTATTGTTTTTGTAAAAACAATTTGACAACCCGAACAAATTGTAATATTATAAGAGAGTAAGAAATTACTGCGTGTAATTAACTTACTAGGAGAATCCATTTTTCCTTAACGATCTTTGACAGTAAAATCTAATTAATGAAATATTTTATGGGGGCGTATAGTTTCGACTCTTAAAATAGATTATTATTGCATGTAGTGGTTGATCGTCCGGCCACTTTAAAAGACGATTAAAAAACTAAACGCAAAAGTTATTACTAATGCAGTTGAGGCAGTTAAGTCAGCAATGACAAACGTTGTAGAGTTCTTCTGTGAGGAAGAGAGCTACGCGCTAGCCGCCTAAACGCCAAAGCAGATCCTATTAAAGCTTTGGAAAATAAAATAGGTTGAGCCAATCATGTGTCGCTCATTAAATAATCATGAGGGTGCTTGTAGACTCTTCACTATAAGAGGTAGGACTCTAAACATAGATAGGTTAATAACACCTTGTTACCTAAAGTCAACGGAAGTACGAAGTTATTGAAGCATGTATAGATATAATAATTGAACTTTAAGAACACAGGGGGTGCGATTCCCCCTCGCCTCCACCAATATGCCTAGGTAGCACCTAGGATGAAGGGCATGAGCGAGGAAAGGCCAAATAGATAAAAATAAAGCTCGCACAATTTTTTACGCCAGTGTGGCTCAGCGGCGACAGCGCCACTTTTGTAAAGTGGAATACAACACCGGGGGTTCGAGTCCCTCCACTGGCTCACTTTTCGACTCTCACGAACGGCATTTCAAAATTATCTTGATATACCAATCAAATAGTGTAATAATCTTTTTATAGTCGATAAACTTCGACAAATGATCTTTGATAGTAAAATTTAATTTTACCTTCTCTAGTTTAAAAGTAAAACAGTTCTTTGATAAGGAACGGAACAAGGAGCGTTACCTTGGAGAAGGATTTTTGAAGTGTAGCTCAATGGTTGAGCGCTTGGCTGTTAACCAGGTGGCTGTAGGTTCGAGTCCTACCACTTCAGCCATTTTCGAGGGCGGCGTGGAAACCATAGACACGCGGCGCAGATTGATTACAGATGGGGGGCGATTGCTTCAACCGAGACCCTTCCTATCCGTTGGATCGACAAACATCGTTTGCGTCGGAATAAGAATATGCGGAGGTTGAAGTCTGCATGCGCGGAAGTAATGTACTGCCCCTCAAACAATTTCAGCTAAAGATTCTGTAGTGGTAGTGCTGAACTACCGTCCGAAGACTACAGAACACGTTTGCGAGGTGTTCGTCAAAACCCGCCCAATTTCATGCGGATGTGGCTCGACAAGAAAGGCAACGGTCTCCAAAACCGTCAAATGTAGGTGCGATACCTACCATCCGTGCCAATTTATGCGTAGTTTCCGTAGAGGAATGAGACGGAGGTGATCTAGACATTGCCGTTAATTAGCTCAATACTAACGCTACGCTCCAATTAACATACTCGGTAGTTCCCTCTCCCTGATTGAAAGGTTGGGTGTAAGGTGATCGGGTTTTTGGTACATACAAAACTTAGACATAATTCGGGACGCCGAAGGTTTTAAGGACAAAAGTACCATCCATTTTTAGCAGGGTAGACAAGTGGTTAAGTCGTCACGCTCATAACGTGAAGATCGTGGGTTCAAATCCCGCCCCTGCCACCAATTTATTCGGTAGCTTCGGCGCAGAGGTAGCGAATGTGTAAGAGGCAAGGGCTTTCGCTGAATTATGCCTCCTCTTTACCGAATAATATTTTTGGGCTATTAACATAAAATTAATGTACCGCACTTCCAATGCGGAAAAATCGGGGAAGTACCGATATAGCCCTCCAATTTTTGGGGGTATAATGTAACGGTAGCCTGAGACCTTGCCAAGGTTTACGAGAGGGTTCGATTCCCTCTACCCCCTCCATGCTTCAGTAGTGAACTGGATTCATCACGAAACGCTACGGACGTTTAGAACAAGGTTCGATTCCTTGCTGAAGCATTTTCTTTAATTATATTTTATAGTCACATACCCTATATAACCCAATGAGTCCCAAAATAGCCTTCATATTTCTTATCTATGATAAAATTAATCAAGAAAGAATATGGTATGATTTTTTTAAAGATATTAATCCGGAATTATATTCTATCTATATTCACTATAAAATAGAAATGCCGCAGCAACCATTACTATTTTTTGAAAAATTTAAATTAAATAATTGCATACAAACCAAATGGGGCGAAGTATCCTTAGTAAAGGCGCAAAATCTTGCAATCAAAGAAGCCCTAAAAGATCCCTTAAATAAAAAATTTATAACAGTTAGTGGCGCATGTATTCCTATAAAAAACTTCAATCAAATATATAAAAAGATTATAGAAAATGAAAATAGCTATTTTAATGAAAGCATAGCCAGAAATAATTTGGCTAGAAATTCTCCGTTATTTGAAAAAATAATACCGTTCAAAGCATCCCAGTGGATGATTCTTAGCAGAAAACATGCAATTTATTGTACTCTTAGCGATAAATTAGTTGACTTATTTATTAAAGTTCCAATTTTTGCAGATGAATATTTTTATATTACATTATTAAAAAATCATCCTATATTTTCATCAGAAATTATAAAC
>Ga0208382_1000533_pt1 | contig 12715 bp, 14 predicted proteins | sample CryBogCBE28Sep08_FD_184582 | JGI IMG/M metagenome (GOLD analysis project Ga0208382, IMG submission 184582) | Freshwater microbial communities from Crystal Bog, Wisconsin, USA - CBE28Sep08 (SPAdes) | ecosystem: Environmental > Aquatic > Freshwater > Lake | place: Crystal Bog, Wisconsin, USA...
GCCCTGATCTCGCCAGCGGTTATTGCAGTTGCTGATGGCATGGGTGGTCACGCAGGTGGTGAAGTCGCTTCGCGGATTGCAATTACAACATTGGCGGGCTTAGTCGATCTCTTGTCAGATAGCTCGCTCGATGCAGAATCGCGCGCTGATTTGTTGATGAACATTTCCTATTCTGTTGATTCAGATATTGCCGAACGCGTTTCGGTCGAGCCAGCGCTCACTGGCATGGGCACAACCCTCACAGCTTTGTATGCGGTTGATAAAGGCGTCGAGCTACTCCATATTGGAGATTCTCGCTGTTATCAATGGAATGGTAAGAAACTTCGCCAACTCAGTTATGACCACACAGTGATGCAAGAGTTGATTGACCAGGGGCGATTGACTGCTGAAGAAGTCTCAGACCATCCGCAGCGTTCCTTGCTCACTCAAGCACTCATGGGCGAAGGAAATATCGACCCGGTATTGAGTTTTTATCCTGCAGCACCTGGCGATCACTTTTTACTCTGCAGCGATGGACTCACCAACGTGCTTTCCGATCACGAGCTCACTGGCTTAATTAAGCGTCACGACGGCGAGCAACTTCTGGAAGAACTTATTGCTGCTGTGAAAGTAAAGGGTGCCCCAGATAACGTCACCGTTTTGTGGGGAACTATGGTTGAAGACGAATCTGAATCTGGTTCGCAGATCACACTCATTGGTGCGGCGGGTGAACAATGAACAAGCGCGTATTTAATAACCGCTACGAGATTGGCGCCATGATTGGCACCGGTGGAATGGCCGATGTCTATGAGGCAACTGACACAAGGCTCAATCGAAAAGTTGCTGTAAAAATTCTGCGCAGCGATCTTGCACGAGACCCAGCTTTCGTGGCGCGCTTTAAGAAAGAAGCACTCGCTGCTGGTGGCTTAAGTCATCCTGGCATTGTTGCTGTTTACGACTCTGGTGTCGACCAGAAGGATTCCTACATCGTGATGGAATTGGTCGGCGGCCATACTTTGCGCGAGATTCTTCAATCAGGTGAACGCCTTGAACAGAGTGAAGCGCTTCGAATTATCGCTGAAGTCTTAGAGGCACTCGAGTATTCGCATCACAAGTCGATTGTGCATCGCGATATAAAGCCCGGCAACATCATGCTGACCGAGAGCGGTCAAGTGAAGGTGATGGACTTCGGTATTGCCCGTGCGATGGACGATGTCGGTGCCACCATGACAAATACCTGGAACGTTGTTGGCACTGCGCAATATTTATCACCGGAACAAGCAACGGGTGAGAGCGCCGATCGTCGCAGCGATATCTATTCTGTTGGCGCTTTAATGTATGAACTCCTTGTTGGAAGACCGCCGTTTATTGGCGATACTCCTGTATCCATTGCGTTTCAGCATGTCTCTTCGCCGCTCATTTCACCAGCAGAATTTGAACCAGATCTAGATCCAAATTTGGTAAAGATCATGCAGGTAGCGCTCTGCAAAGATCCAGCCGATCGATACCAGAGCGCAGGCGCGATGCTTGCCGATCTCAATCGCGCAGTCCGAGGCGAACAAGTAACAACAAAACTTCGCAAAATTCGCCCTCGCAAAACTTATCTTGCGCTTGGCGCAGGTCTCCTTGTACTCGTTCTCGCTCTTGGCTTTTGGACACTCGGAAGTACTAAGAGCCAACAAACAACCGAACTGCCGAACGTCGTTGGCTTAACGCTTGATCAAGCTAAAGTGCTTTTGCCTAATTACACAATTAATATTCAACACGCACCTGATTCTAGAATTCCAAAGGATCGGGTATCCAGTGAAGTTCCACTCGCCGCAACAAAGGTGCTTCCAGGATCTAGCGTCACCATCACAATCTCAGATGGACCCGGCAACACCACGGTTCCTGCAAACCTCATCGGACTCTCATTGAACGATGCTCGTAATGCACTCACTGGTGCGGGTCTACTAATTTCGCAGACCGTTACCTCTGACTCCAATCAAGAGCCAGGCACAGTGCTTGCTGTAACACCTTCACCTGGCAGCATTCTCTCGGCCGGCAGCGGTGTTGTACTCACTCTTGCTAGTGGAAATCTGCAAGTTCCATCAATGATCGGTCTTTCAAATATTGAAGCGATTACCCAGCTCACTCAAGCTGGTTTCCTAGTTAAGACTGCACAAGCCTGGGATCCAACACAGCCAGCTAACGTGGTATTGGCGCAAGCACCTGCAGGTGGAACAACGCAATCGATTGGATCATCCGTAACAATTACGGTGAATACAAATCCAAATAATTCCGGTAACTAACTCCGATTAACTACTGGCGCTAAGCCAACTGACTTAGCGAGAGCACCAGTATCACCACAACGTTCCAACCAATTCGCAAGCATGGTGTAGCCATGTTCTGTCAGCACTGACTCTGGGTGAAACTGCACGCCAGATATTGGAAGTTCGCGATGTTCAATCGACATCACAATTCCACTTTCAGTACTGCCGGTAACTTCTAATTCAGCAGGTAAAGTCTCTGGAACTATGGCAAGTGAGTGATACCTGGTCGCGGTAAATGGTGAGGGAACGTTTCTCATCAAACCGTGACCGTTGTGTAGCACAACCGAAGTTTTTCCGTGCATCAACTCAGGTGCGCGAGTGACGGTTGCACCGAAGGCGACCCCGATCGCTTGATGACCAAGACAGACGCCGAAGAGTGGAATATTTTTAGCTGCGCACAAGCGGATCAGTTCGATGCTGGCACCAGCTTCCTCTGGCGTTCCAGGGCCTGGCGAAATCAGCACGCCATCAAAAGCGGTGACGGACTCAAAATCAACCTCGTCGTTGCGCACCACCGTCACTTCTGCGCCGAGCTGACCGAGATATTGCACCAAGTTATAGACAAAGGAGTCGTAGTTATCTACGACAAGGATCTTGGTGGCGCTCACTCTCGAACTGTAACCCGCTGGCCACCTTGCTCGAAGCCCGATTTCGCGGGATTTACTGGTGTATCCTCTTCCCATGCCTAAGTCACGCGTGCGCAAGAAGAAGGAAGCCGTTCACCACGTCGACGAGTTTGCCCATCTTGGCCAGACTCGCAAGGAGAGCCCTTCATGGCTCGCCCCACTCATGGTCGCCGCCTTCGTGGCCGGCTTGATCTGGATCGTTATCTTCTACGTCTCAAATACCAAGTATCCGATCGTCCATATCGGTGCCTGGAACATGGTGATTGGCTTTGGCTTTATTGCGGCTGGCTTCACGCTCGCCACAAAATGGCGTTAATTACACCCTAATTACACCCATGTAATTCTCCACACCGTGGATAAACCCTGTGGAAAACTTCTGCGCTTTCTCAGGAAACCTTCAGCCTTTTCCATCATGATCGTGCCATGAGCACAACCATGCAGCAGGCATCTAACCAACGCATCCTCGTCGTAGATGACGAGAGCTCCATTAGCGATCTGATTGCTACCAGCCTTCGTTTCGTCGGCTTCGATGTTCGCACTGCTGCCACAGGTTCCCAAGCTCTTGCTGTTGCCGAAGAATTTAAACCGCATGCACTGATCCTCGATGTCATGTTGCCAGATCAAGATGGTTTTGAAGTCTGTCGCCAACTTCGTCAAGATGGTCACAGCGTTGGAGTTCTCTTCCTTACCGCCAAAGACACGGTCGAAGACAAAATTGCTGGACTCACAATTGGTGGCGATGACTATGTCACCAAGCCATTCTCACTGGAAGAACTTGTTGCCAGATTGCGTGCACTCCTTCGTCGTATCGGAGTCGTTGAAGCTTCACCTGACGAAGAGAAGATTCGCTTTGCAGATCTAGAGCTCGACGAAGCGACTCACGAAGTCCGTCGCGCTGGAAATCTCATCGACCTCTCTCCCACTGAATTTCTATTACTCCGCTATTTGATGATCAACGCCGATCGCGTTGTCAGCAAATCTCAAATCCTTGATCATGTCTGGCAATACGATTTCCGCGGTGATGCCGGAATTGTTGAAACGTATGTTTCGTACTTGCGCAAGAAGATTGATATCTACGAACCAGCTCTTATTCATACCGTGCGCGGTGTTGGTTACCGCATGCGCGTTCCTGCGGCGAAGTAATTAGTCATGATGAAAAAGTTGCATCCCTCTCAGTGGAGTCTTCGTAATCGTTTGATCTTAGCGATTATGTTGGTTGCTGCGCTCGGAATCGGTGCATCTGATTTTGCCGCGAATACCGAACTTAAATCCTTCCTCGTCAATCAAGTTGATACGCAACTTAAGGGTGTTGCTATGGGCTCGATTGATCGACTTGCACGTGCCGGAATTGATCCGAATGCAGATGATTCGGGCAAGAACTCCTCTAGCGGTTCTCCCATTCGCGTCGTGAGACCACTGCGTGGAGTACCAACTGCAACAGCGGTGACACTGTTAGATGCGCAAGGAAATGTCTTGGGCCAATTGGGTGGCGATATAAATCAAACTGTTTCCCCAACGACTTTTGCGGGTATGAGCATTGATCGGGTTAATGCCACAAATGGCAAGCCATTTACTATTCAAGAGAGCGGTCACAACTCTGAGATGCGCGCGATTGCACTAGCGCTTCCTACCAACCTCGGTTCATTTATTGTCTCGGTCTCACTCGATAGCGTGGATCGCACCCTCAACGAATTGTGGTGGCTCTTCTTCTTTATCTCGCTCATCGTTCTGCTGTTGATCGGTCTGGCTTCGCGCTACGTGATTAATGTGAGCTTGCGCCCACTGCTCGACGTTGAAGTGACTGCAGCAGCTATTGCCGACGGAGATCTCTCGGCTCGTCTGCCGGAAGCAAAAGGCACGACCGAAGTTGGTCGACTTTCGCGCTCACTGAACACGATGTTGGAGCGCATTGAAGATTCCTTCGCAGTTAAAGCTGCATCTGAGTCAAAGTTACGTCGATTCGTTGCCGATGCCTCGCATGAACTTCGCACTCCACTGACTGCGATTAGAGGTTTTGCTGAACTCCATCGTCAAGGTGCAGTTTCCGGCGAAGAGAAAACTAAGGAACTTATTGGTCGCATCGAAAAAGAATCGATTCGCATGGGTTCCCTTGTTGAAGATTTACTCTTCTTGGCTCGATCCGATGAAGCTCGTCCGCTTGTTAAAGAGCCGGTCGATGTTAAGCACTTACTGGAAGAATCTATTGCTTCAGCAACTGCTGCGGGTCCGAACCATCCCATCACGCTTACCTGTGACGCCGAACTATTTGTCTTGGGTGATAACAAACGTATTCACCAAGCAGTTGCAAACCTGTTAGCTAACGCGAGAACTCATACTCCTGCTGGCACACCAATCAGTGTTATTGCTCATGCCGGTGAAAGTGAAACCACAATCAGTGTCAGTGATACTGGTCCAGGGTTATCAGAGGAAGATCAATCACGAATTTTCGAGCGCTTCTTCCGCGCTGATCCATCACGCGTACGCAGTGCGGGTGAAGGAAGTGGTCTTGGGTTATCGATTGTTGATGCGATTATGAAAGCCCACGGAGGCAGCGTTTCCGTTACCTCCGCGCCAGGAAAGGGGGCAACATTTGTGCTCCACTTCCCGATAGATAACGTTGAAGAAGTTAATTCTTAACCGTAAAAGTGAAATGGCCTGTGACGATGTGGCCATCTTGAGCACTTACTCGATAACTCACGAGATAGGTACCAGCCATAGCTGAGGATGCAGTGAGGGTGTTGGTGAGGACTGCGCCTTTAACTACATCCGCATTATTAGAGACAACCATCTTCATTGAATCTGTGACCACAACCTGATTAATCGGGTGCTTGCCCAAGGTGAGTAATGGATCAGCGAAGGTGAGCGAGATTTTTGAAGGCAGAGTACTGACCACCGCATTTTTGGCTGGTGATGAAGCGACCAAAACGGTGTGAGCTGAAGCAGCCGATACACCTGTGAGACCGAGTAGTGAAGATAGAAGTGCGACTGCAAATTTCTTAGACATTAATATCCTTAACTGTTTCTTATAGGTCAGAGTGAGAGACCGTATATTTCATTAAGCGCACTATAAACCGAAGCAGGTGTCCAGAATGGTTGGGCAGGCTGGAGCAAATTCACTTTTCCGCTCTCTGATAAGAAAGCTTTAATCTTTGCCGGGAGCACATTGGGAGCCTTGGGATTTGTCACTGCAGGGCTAGCTAAATTGAGGTAGCGCCAGTGAAGGTCCGGACCGATCACAATTACTACGTCCGCATGATCAATGTCGTACGTGACGGGCTTTCCAGTCTGCCAGTCCGTAACACCCTCGTCGGATGGCACAACTTTTGTGTAGACCCCAAACCATTTCCACAGCTTCTGCAAATTAGCATCAGTGCTTGTAGCTAAGGTCCAATCGCTGGATCCATACAGATTTTGGTAGACCTTCATGCGAGAGGCGCTGTCGCGCTTGGCATCAATAGACAGCTCTAGTCCAACGATGGTGCTTGCAACTCCCTTGGCTTTGAAGTGGGCCGCCATGTCGCGCATATTCACTGTTGTCATTGGACAGATGTCGTTGCAGGTGGTCATGAAATCTGTCAGGACCACGGTCTTACCTTTGAGGGAATTAAGTGTGAAACTTTTTCCATTCTCATCGGTCAATGGTGTGTTCAGAATCGTTGTCGGAATCGAAACATCGACGATCGTTCCGCCGGCTTTAGCCTGATTACCAGAGAGTGATGGGTGTGTTGTATTGGTGGCGCATGCAAAAGGCGTTGAAGAAATCACCAAAGCACCAATGAGCGCCGCTACGAGTTTCTTCACGCTTGGCCTTCCATCGCTTTCAATACCGCAATTCGTTCACTTAAAGGTGGGTGGGTAGAAAATAATTTAGAGGTTGCGCTGCCATCGAGTGGAGATTCGATCCAGATGTGGGCGACAGATGTCGAGCGTTGTTGCACAACCGTAGTGTCCTGCTGCAGCACTTCGAGTGCACGTCGTAGTCCCGCTGGATTGCGTGTGAATTGCACCGCAGTCACATCTGCGAGCGCCTCACGCTTGCGTGAAATAGCTAACCGAAGCAACATTGCAGCGAGCGGAGCCAAAATCAGTACAACGATCGATGCAATCAGCGCGATTGGGTTTTGGTTATCACGATCATCTCGTCGTTCTCCGCCGCCGAAGATCGTGATGCGCATCAAGAAGTCGGTAAGGATTGCGAGCGCGCCTGCAGTTGTAGCAGCAATGGCTGAAACCAAGGTGTCGCGATTAGCGACGTGAGACATCTCGTGCGCTGCAACTCCCTGCAACTCTTCTCGATCCATTACTCGCAAAATGCCGGTAGTGAATGCGATTACTGCATGCTCTGGATCACGGCCGGTAGCAAAGGCATTTGGTGCATCATCTTCAACAATCGCGATTTTAGGTAGTGGCAACCCTGCAGCTACACAGATCTCACTGACCAAGTCATATAACTGCTTATTGTTAGCCTCGTCGATGAGTTTGGCGCCAGTCATTGTGAGAACGATTTTGTCGGAAGCCCAATAAGAGCCCCAGACAGAGATGAGTGCAACACCGATTGCTACGGGAACAATCGCTACTCCGCTCTTGCCGAAGTAGGTCATCAACGCCCAAACCACCGCGCCAACGATGATGCCCATTCCAAAGAGCAGCTCACCAGATTTGCGGCGGTTACCCGCTTGAAGTTTTCTGAAATCGAAATTATGTGTTGGTGCAGACATCGGTGGTGACTACTCCTAAAACTTTACGGTTGGGGCCTTGCGATCTTGTGGGTCATCGACTTCATAAAATGGGCGAGCTGAAACCTTTGCAGAATTAGCAAAGACGCTCGATGGAAAAGTCTTGACCGCTTGGTTGAGTGAGCGCACATTGTCGTTATAGAACTGGCGTGCAAAGGCAACTTTGTTTTCGGTAGTCGATAGCTCTTCTTGGAGAGCTAAGAAGTTTGCAGAAGCTTTGAGATCTGGATAGTTCTCGGTAACAGCAAGCAGGCCGCGAAGAGCCTGAGTGACTGAACCATCAGCTGCAGCAACATCTTGCACGCTTGTTGCGCTGGTGGCTTTTGCTCGAGCAGCAACGACGGCCTCAAGTGTTGAGGCTTCATGCGAGGTGTATCCCTTAACGGTTTCAACCAGATTAGGGATGAGATCGGATCGACGCTTGAGTTGAACTTCGATCTGCGAGAAAGCTTCATCGCAAGAAATATTCAAACGTACCAAGCGATTGCGCGCCATCACGGCGAGAAGAGCAAGAACTACAAGAACGAGTAGGACGAGGACGACTGCCTTCATGAGCACTCCAAGTGAAGTAAAGAATTACTTTAAATTATTGAATGGTGGTCTTATGGAAGTTCAGCCACGACTTGCTCGCGGTTGGACCACGCTGACCTTGGTACCTAGAACCATACTGCGCAGAACCGTATGGATGCTCCGCTGGAGATGAGAGTTTGATGAGACAAAGCTGACCGATCTTCATTCCTGGGAATAGCTTGACTGGCAGGTTTGCGACATTGGAGAGCTCGAGCGTGATGTGGCCAGAGAATCCTGGATCGATGAAGCCTGCGGTGGAGTGGGTGAGCAACCCCAGGCGGCCGAGTGATGACTTTCCTTCGAGGCGACCAGCGATGTCATCTGGAAGAGTGATGACCTCGTAGGTGCTAGCCAGAACAAATTCACCCGGATGTAAAATGAAGAACTCATCGGCGCCCACTGCGACTTCGCGAGTGAGTTCGGCTTGTTCGATCGAAGGATCAATTACTTCGTACTTGTGATTTTCAAAGACTCGGAAAAAGCGATCGAGGCGGACATCCACACTCGATGGCTGAATCATCGCGTCGTGGAATGGCTCTACCTTAAGGCGGCCAGAGGAGATTTGAGTTGAGATATCGCGATCACTAAGTAGCACGGTAAAACCCTATCAGGCGTGATGAGCGAGATAGGGTCGGGCTGTGAAAAGCCATCGCGCCCAGGCCTCGTTATTGGTGACCATGGCGGCGGTGCTCTTCTCGGTCAACGGGATTGTGGCTAAGTGGGTCATGGAAGCCGGACTCTCACCGTGGCGCCTCACCGAAATCCGCGCTACCGGCGCCGGCGTGATCGTCGCCCTCTACCTCGCGGCCACCGGGCGAATTCAGGAATTGGCAATCCGAAAGAGCGATATCCCCACACTCCTTATCTTTGGAACGTTCGGCATCGCCGCGGTGCAATCACTCTATTTCTTCTCGATTCTGCACCTGCATGTTTCTATTGCGATCATCATTCAGTTCACAGCACCTATTTGGATCGTGCTCTATCTGCGCATCTTTAGAAAGCAGGCGATCGCTCCACTGATGTGGCTTGGTTTGGGTTCCGCTTTTGTTGGGCTGCTCTTCTTAGCGCAAATCTGGCAGGGCTTAACTCTGAACGGCCCGGGCCTCATTGCATCCTTCGGAGATGCATTTAGCTTGGTGATCTACTTTTTATTAGGTCGAAAACTCAGCGCACGCTATTCCGGTGAAGCGATGGCGGTATGGGGTTTTGGAATCACTGCACTTATCTTTGCAATAGCCAAACCTTGGTGGAGTTATCCAACCTCGATCTTCTCTCAGCAGGTAGATCTGAATGGAAAGCTCGCCAGACATCACGCTCCCGGGTGGCTGTTGATCGCCTTCGTGATTTTCTTTGGAACGGTCATTCCATACACATCGGTACTGATCGGTGTAAAACATTTGAGCCCGCAAGTGACGGCTATTATCGGTATGCTCGAGCCAGTTCTTGCGGGAGTATGGGGTTGGGTCTTTCTTTATGAAAGACTCGACACGCTCCAACTCTGTGGAGCCATCATTGTCCTCGCGGGAATCTACATCTCAAGTTTCTTAGCAACGAGCAACGAGGAGGATGCACATGGATAAGTTCGACGATCTACTTAACGCAAATAAGGAATTCGCTGCCTCATTCACTTCGGAAAATCTCACTGGCCAAGCGATGCAAGGGTTGGCGATCGTCACCTGTATGGATTCGAGAATTGACCCGCTGCGCATTGTTGGAATGCATGCAGGTGATGCAAAGATTTTGCGAAATGCTGGAGCGCGTGTGACATCTGACGTGCTGCGCACACTCGCGCTTGCTACTCACCTCTTGGGAGTAACTCGTGTGTTGGTAATGCCTCACACTGATTGCCGAATGGCAAGCACCGATGAAGCGGGAATTCACGCAGCAATCTTGAAGACTTCTGGGGTAGATACTCGAAGTCTTGATTTCCAGACAACAAATGATCAAATAGCTTCCTTGCGCAAAGATGTGATTCGTGTGGAATCAAATCCCTACCTTGCCAAAGGTGTGCGCGTAATGGGTGCTATCTATGATGTAAAGAGCGGTTCACTGACACCGATTAGCGAGGATTAATCGCGGATAAAGGAGTCGTTGCCAAAGCCCTGTGAAGCTTGAGGGTTTGGTGCCGCGGCAAAGCCACCAGGCTGTCCTGAGGCAAAGTTCGATGGCGCTGCCAAATCAGCAAAGCGAGCGAAGTGAAGTTGGGCGGCAACGGTAATCGTGCGAGTCTGACCGTTACGGTGCTTAGCAACAATGAGATCGGCTTCGCCAGAACGATTCTGGTTGTCATACATATCGTCGCGGTGAAGCAAAATGACAACGTCGGCATCTTGTTCGATCGAACCAGATTCACGAAGGTCAGAGAGCATTGGCTTCTTATCTGCACGCTGTTCAGGCGAACGGTTGAGCTGTGAAATTGCGATGATAGGAACGTTGAGTTCTTTTGCAAGCAACTTGAGATTACGTGAGAACTCGGAGACTTCCTGTTGCCGGCTCTCTACTTTCTTGCCAGAAGTCATGAGCTGCAAGTAATCGATCACAATCAACTTGAGATCGTGGCGTTGCTTGAGGCGACGCGCCTTTGCGCGAATCTCCATCAGTGAAAGATTGGGTGAGTCATCGATAAAGAGAGGTGCTTGCGAAATCTCGCCCATGCGCTTTGCGAGTCGACCCCACTCTTCATCAGAGAGTGAACCGGAACGAATGTTGTTGAGACCAACACGCGCTTCGGCAGAGAGCATGCGCATTGTGATTTCTGAGCGCGACATTTCAAGCGAAAAGATGACGGCGCAATCACCATTGTGAATCGATGCGTGACGAGCAATATCAAGACCGAGCGTTGACTTACCGACTGCAGGACGAGCTGCAACAACAATCATGTTTCCGGCATGCAAGCCATTAGTGAGTGAATCAAGATCTTTAAATCCAGTCTTGACACCTTCTTGTGCGACACCAGTTGAAATGGCTTCAATCTCATCAAGGGCTGCTGGAAGAAGTTCAGAGAGTTGGATGTAATCCTCGGCCATCCGACTTTCAGTGACTTGATAGACCTCGGCTTGCGCAGTGTTCACCGCATCGTCGACATCACCTTCTTCGGAGTAACCGAGCTGAACAATCTTTGTGCCAGCTTCTACTAGGCGACGAAGAATCGCACGATCGCGCACAATCTTTGCGTAGTAACCAGCGTTAGCTGCAGTTGGTACAGAAGAGATAAGTGTGTGGAGATATGGCGCGCCACCTGCACGCGCAATATCGCCACGCTTGGTGAGTTCGGCAGCGACAGTCACTGGATCGGCAGGGTCTCCGCGGCCGTAGAGATCAAGAATTGCGTCGTAGATAAGTTCGTGCGCAGGGCGATAGAAGTCGCGATCCTTGATGATTTCTACGACATCTGCGATTGCATCTTTAGAGAGGAGCATGCCGCCCAGGACAGATTGTTCGGCAACAAGATCTTGAGGAGGTGTGCGCTCAAACTCCACCGGACGAACGTTGGCGTTCGCGTTGTTGCGCGGAGGTAGTTCAGCGATGCTCATGGCCATATTTTGGCGCTCACCACTGACAAAGCCTATTTCCGCCACAAACCCTGTGGGCAGGACTGTGGATGAACCCCGCTGATGTGGGGATAACTTGAGCGTGGGTGTGGAGGAATTGGGGATAAGAAGAGGGAATCTGGGGTTTTCTGCCGCGCTCAGGCGTCCTGGCTTGGGGATAAAGAATCTCAGCGATATCTCACTATATGGGAATCGCGTGAGAGACGAAAAAGCCCCCAGCCAATCCGAATTGGTGGGGGCTTTCGAGTTTTACTGCGAGTTACGCGGCAACAACCTGAACGTTGATCTGAGCAACTACTGAAGCAGCAAGTGTGATCTTGGCTGTGTAGGTGCCGAGCTTCTTCATGATTGGAGCCTTGAGGTGATGGCGATCGACAGAAACACCTGTTGCGGTGTTAATTGCCTTGACCAAATCCTTGTCGGTTACTGATCCAAAGAGTGAACCAGTTGCGCCGACCTTTGCCTTAACGACGATAGGTGACTTTTCGAGGGTCGCCTTGATCTCGCGTGCGTGATCAAGATCGCGGATCTCGCGCGCAGCACGTGCACGACGGATACCTTCGATCTGCTTTTCTCCGCCAAGTGACCAAGCAATTGCTAATCCACGTGGTTGGAGGTAGTTGCGTGCATAACCATCTTTAACGGTGACAACATCGCCAGCTTGGCCGAGGCCTGTTACTTCACGTGTAAGAATGAGTTTCATTATTAGCTTCTCCCTTATCCGCTTAGCGAGCTGTTGAGGTGTAAGGCAATAGCGCCATTTCGCGGGAATTCTTTACCGCGGCAGCAATTGCACGTTGATGTTGGGTGCATGCACCAGTGACACGACGAGCGCGGATCTTGCCGCGATCAGAGATGTACTTGCGAAGAGTTGCGATGTCCTTATAGTCAATATAAGTAACTTTCTGCCAGCAGAAAGTTACTTATATTGACTATAAGGA
>Ga0208382_1000535_pt1 | contig 12630 bp, 11 predicted proteins | sample CryBogCBE28Sep08_FD_184582 | JGI IMG/M metagenome (GOLD analysis project Ga0208382, IMG submission 184582) | Freshwater microbial communities from Crystal Bog, Wisconsin, USA - CBE28Sep08 (SPAdes) | ecosystem: Environmental > Aquatic > Freshwater > Lake | place: Crystal Bog, Wisconsin, USA...
TACGTAGACCGTATTGGTGATATCTACGGCGGTCAAGGCGATGCCAACGAAGGCGACGCAGTTGGTGCAGCTGGTAAGAAAATTTCTGTAAACACAAAAAGCGAAGTAGGCCCAGGCGCTGACTTTGGTGGTAAGCATGTTGATTTTGAAGGCGCTGAAGAAGCAGTTGACGGCAAGCCAATCAACAAGCCAAACAACGAGTACAGCAAAGGCGAAGGACGTCTAATTGGTAAAGTAGGCAATACACCAGGCGGCGACAAAAAGCTAAAGGCTGAACCTGCTGGTCACGGCGCTGAGAAAAACGGCGACACAGAAACAGGTAAAAAAGTTGGTAGTACTTCCGAAAAGGCTTCCATTAACAAGAAGTCTGAAATCGGTGGTAAAGTACGTTAATAGATTAGGACACGAAAATGGCTTTGTACCTAAAAGAGAACTTAACATTTGACCGGGCAAATATCAAGGTTATTACCGAAGATACTGCCGACGGGACTGGTAAAGATCTCTATATGGAAGGGATATTCATCGAAGGAGGCGTAAAAAACGCTAACGAACGTGTATATCCCGTCCACGAAATTGAAAAAGCTGTTTCAACTATCAATGACCAACTCAAAGGTGGCTACTCCGTTTTAGGCGAAGTAGATCATCCAGACGATTTAAAAATTAACCTAGACCGCGTAAGCCATATGATCACAAAAATGTGGATGGATGGCCCATGCGGTTTTGGCAAATTAAAGGTATTACCAACTCCAATGGGCGAACTAGTTAAGGCCATGCTGACAAGCGGCGTTAAACTGGGCGTTAGTAGCCGTGGATCTGGTAATGTCAATGAAGGAAGTGGACACGTTAGTGATTTTGAAATCATTACCGTTGACATCGTAGCACAGCCTAGTGCACCACATGCTTATCCTAAGGCCATTTATGAAGGCCTAATGAATATGCGTGGCGGTATACAGGTATTTGAAACGGCACGTGAAGCCGCTCAAGATCAAAAAGTACAGAAGTACCTGAAACAGGGTATTGAAGCCCTAATCAAAGATTTAAAATTATAGGAGAAATATCCAATGTTAGATGCTATCAAACCATTGTTGGATAACGGAATCATTAATGAAGAGACCAAGCAAGCCATTGGCGAAGCATGGGAATCACGCATTACTGAAGCCAAGGAACAAGTTCGTGCAGAATTACGCGAAGAATTTGCTCAACGTTATCAACATGACAAGCAAGTAATGGTTGAAGCTCTTGACAAAATGGTAACAGAGTCTCTCACTGCTGAACTATCTGAGTTCGCAGACGAAAAAAAACAATTAGCAGAAGATCGTGTTGCATTTAAAAAGCAAATGATCGAAAGCAGCAGCAAGTTCAATGATTTTATGGTTAGCAAACTATCTGAAGAAATCAAAGAACTACGTGCAGATCGTAAAACTTACGAGGCAGCAATTGCCAAGTTAGAAAACTTTACAATCCGTGCATTGGCAGAAGAAATCAAAGAGTTTGAGCAAGACAAGAAAGCTGTAGTGGAAACTAAAGTTCGCTTGGTTGCTGAAGGTAAAGCTAAACTAGCTGAACTACAAGCTAAATTTGTAAAACAATCTGCTGAAGCTGTTAAAGAGGCCGTAACCAGTTCGTTAGAGTCAGAATTGACTCAACTAAAAGAAGACATCCAAATTGCTCGCGAGAACATGTTTGGCCGTCGTCTATTTGAAGCATTTGCTAGCGAATTTGCTGGTACTCATTTGAATGAGAACAAGCAGATCCGTGAGTTACAAGCTCAGTTTGAGAAAGTAACCGGTAAATTGGCTGAAGCAGTTCAGGTAATTGAAACCAAGCAAGCTCTAGTTGAGAGTAAAGAAACAGAAATCAAGATCATCAAAGAATCGGCAGAACGCAAAGAAAAACTTAGCGAAATGTTGAAACCTTTGAACAAAGAGAAAGCCGCAGTTATGCGTGACTTGCTCGAAAGTGTGCAGACTGATAAGCTACAATCTGCATATGAAAAGTATCTACCAGCAGTTCTAAACAACACTCCTGTTAGTAAGCCAACCGCCAAGGTTGCTTTAACAGAGTCGCGTGTAGAAGTTACTGGTGATAAAACTGCTAAAACTGCCGTTGAAACTTCACAAGCACCAGACGTAATGTCAAATGTTTATGAAATGAAACGTTTAGCAGGGCTTAATTAAACCCTAAAAGGAAAGAGGAAATATTATGACACAAGCATTATTAGAAAGCCGTTGGGGCGAGACCAAAGAAGCCCTGTTAGAAGGCCTACAAGGCTCACGCCGCACAACAATGGGTGTAATCCTAGAGAACACTCGCAAGATGTTGGCAGAGAACGCTACAGGTGGCGCGACTCAAGCTGGTAACGTAGCTACACTTAACCGTGTAATTCTACCAGTTATTCGTCGTGTTATGCCTACCGTTATTGCTAACGAAATCGTTGGTGTACAACCAATGACAGGTCCAGTTGCTCAGATCCACACATTGCGTGTACGTTATGCAGATTCAGTTTCTGATTCTTCAGCATACGCTACAAGTGCAAACGCCGGTGACGAAGCATTGAGCCCATTCAAGATTGCTGTTGCTTACTCTGGTAGTAATACTACTGGTCAAGCTACTTCAACAGCTGCTCTTGAAGGCGTTGCTGGTAACCGTATCAACGTTCAAATCTTGAAACAAGTAGTAGAAGCTAAGACACGCAAATTGTCAGCTCGTTGGACATTTGAAGCCGCTCAAGACGCTCAGTCTATGCACGGTTTAGATGTTGAAGCTGAAATCATGGCTGCTTTGGCACAAGAAATCACAGTTGAAATCGACCAAGAAATTCTAGGCTCTTTACGTGCTCTAGCTGCAACTGATTACACATTTGATCAGTCTGCTGTTTCTGGTACAGCTACATTCGTTGGTGATGAGCATGCCGCTTTGGCAGTTCTAATCAACCGTACAGCTAACTTGATCGCTCAACGTACACGTCGTGGTGCTGGTAACTGGGCAGTTGTTTCCCCAGCTTCATTAACAGTACTACAAAGTGCTACAACATCTGCATTTGCACGTACCACAGAAGGTACATTCGAAGCTCCTACAAACACCAAGTTTGTTGGTACTTTGAACGGTGCAATGAAGATTTATGTTGACGGTTATGCAAATGACAGCCAAGCAGTTCTAGTTGGTTATAAGGGTTCAAGCGAAGCTGATGCAGCTGCGTTCTATTGCCCATATATTCCATTGATGAGCTCTGGTGTTGTTCTTGATCCAACAACATTCGAACCAGTCGTATCATTTATGACACGTTATGGTTATGTAGAGTTGACAAATACATCGTCATCTCTAGGTAATGCTGGTGACTATGTTGGCGAGATCGCTGTAGCTAACTTATCTTTCCAATAATCAGACAGAACTGATTTAACGAAAGTTAAAAAATCAACCCAAGGATGGGAAGGCAGAAAAGGACCGAAAGGTCCTTTTTTGTTGGCTGAACCATAAATACTATTAATATTAAGGAGTCGTAACATGGCAACAACAATTTACAAAGCAGGTGTTCCAAGTGTAACCGGCACAGCAACCAAAGGCAGTTTAAATGCCAATTCCACAGCAACCGCAACTGGAAACTATCCAGCATCTACTGTTTCACCTGTGACCGGTAAGGCAACTTACCTTGGCACAAACGGTGCAAATGGTACAACTGTTGCAGTAGGTACATTGAGCAAAAATACTCCACAGAGTTAACGATGACTATCACTACTAAAGTTGCTACCGTTCCGGTACCTGTAGCATCAACTGCAAAAACCAAAGTTGTTAGTCCTGTAACTACTACTACTTCAACTGCAAAAACCAAAGTGGCCAATCCTGTGACTTCTAAAGCAACAGCACAGGTCGCAACTACATCAACCACCCCAGCACCCGTGGCTGTTGCGGCCAAGGTTACTGTAACTGCTCCTGGGGCAGATACCAATCAACCGGCGCAAACAGCACAAAGATCAAAAACAACAACTGCTAGTCCTGTCACAGCACAACAAACTGGCAGTCACGCGGTATACCTATAACAATATTTTGTATCAAACAAAGCGGCCTAGGCCGCTTTTTTGTTGATGGTACCATAAATACACATGTTCACTTGCAAGAGTAACTCTCGGAGCACCACTCCGGGTAGCCTAGAACGCTAACGCCTTATAAGGCAAAGGAGAAATAAAATGGCAAAATTAAAAATCACAAAAACAAGTAATGGCGTAACAATCGACAAATATGTTAGCCCAACTGTTGTCAACGGTTATCACTTTGGTGGTACTGGCGGCGACACCAGTCAATCTGGAAATCAACTTCAAGGGCAGGTTCACATCAATGGACACACCGCTGGTCAAGGTTTTATCATTGCACAAAAAGGTATTCACAAGTTTCTTGTTCAAGATGCTAGTGCTAACACTGGTGTTTGCACATTAGCAAACACACCAAACCCAGCTGCTGGTCAAATGAATATCTTGGTTAATCTAAGTACACTAACTACAGCAAACGTAGTAACAGCTGGTAACATAGCTGGCGGAGCAACATCTGCTTATGTAACCTACACAGTATCTACAGTAGTTGGCCCAGTTGCCGCTCCACGTGTAGGCGACTATATCATTGGCTTTACTGGCAATGCTAGTGTTGCTCAAGTTACTGCAATCAACGCAACAGCCGCAGGTGTAGGCAACGTAACTGTTGCTGCCTCTGGCAACGTAGGTGCACAAAACTCTGTAACTGTAACCAACAGTACATACGCTAGCCGTATTACCAACAAGTTTGTTTACGATTTTGGTAATGATGGTAACGGATATCCTAATAAATTCCGTTATCGTTTAGCCGCACCGGATGCAACATTTGTTCAAGTACAAAGTGCTTAATTAACATAAGCACAACAAAAACCCGCTTCGGCGGGTTTTTTAATGAAAACTCAATATTACGTTAAGGATAAATACTACTAAATTAAGGTTTTTACACAATGGCCACAATAAAGAATATTCCTGATAGTTATACCATCAACGTGCCAACCATGACCGTTAATGGTAATTTGAATGTGGTTGGTACTACCACCAGCATCAACAGCGCCACACTAGATTTCACCGATCTACTGGTATTGAATTCCAACATTGGAGCAGTAACACCAACCATTGACGCTACCATTGCTGTGTATCGTGGCACTCAGGCCAACACAGCCATTCGTTGGCATGAAGCAACAAAAACCTGGCAAATAACAAACGACGGAACTACCTTTGGCAACGTTTTAACCGCTGGTATTCCTGCCGGTAACATTAACATCACTGGTGTTTCCTTGTACGACACAGCCAACACCACTGCACTCTATACTGGTACAGTCAGCAGTGGTAAATCGGGATTGTTTGTGGACAACACAAACGGAACACAACAAGAACTTGCAACTAAATCAGCCGCGGTGGCATTTAGTATTATATTTGGATAGGAAAAATTAAATGTCAATCATCAACTCAAACGTAACAACGGTAGCTAGTTCAATATATACTAGCACCAACAATAGTGCTACCACGGTAATACACTTTTGCAACTACACCAACAACGGTGCAACAGCAAACGTATGGTTAGTGCCCAATGGTAAACAGGCCAATGCCAGCACCATTGTCTATTCAAACGTGGCTCTGACTGCACAAAATACCCTGGTAGTAGACACAGAAAAAATTATTTTAGCAAACGGTGATTCAATCTATGCCAACGTAAGTGCAAACTTGTCAGTGACAGCGACCGTAAGTTACATTGGAATTTAACGATGGCTAGATATCTTAAAAATCCCACCATTGGTAAAAGTTTTAATTTGGCCGCCCAACTGCCGATTGTACCTAGCTCAAGCTATGGGGATTCTCCAGTCAACGGCCTGATTAGATTTAACCAATCCAATAGTCGCATTGAGTTTTATTACAACGGTGCCTGGAGTCAGGTTTCCAAAATTGGCACAGTTCCAATTGCCATTGACACCACCTCAACACTGGACGGTACAAATCAATACTCCTTGGCCAATGCACCAGCTGGTGGATATACCAATGGTCAGGAAAATAATGTGCTGGTGTTTGTGGGAGGTGTGCAACAACAGGCCAATGTAAATTATAATTTTTCTATAGGAACATATTCGAATACCCTTTATCTATCACCCAGTACCAGCGGTGATGCAGGTCAACCAATAATCGTAATTCACAATATCAATAGCACCAACGTGCCAGCCTAGGAGCCAACCAAATGGCAATAGGTAAAATATCAGGAGTAATGCTAAAAAACAGCCTGGATCGCCAGGGTGTTAACCTGCAGATTGATGGAAACCTTGCCCAATTTGATGTAACCAATCGTCGAGTTGGTATCAACACTACAAGTCCACAATACTCTTTAGATGTTAACGGCAATGCTCAGTTGGGCAACATTGTTGTCTACAATAACACAATCACCAGTACCACTGGTAAAATAGCACTTGGCAGTATTTCTAATGTAACACTCACGGGTGGATCTGCTGGCAGTATTATCTACACTGATGGTTCGGGCAACCTGGGCTACACAACCCTGGCAGTACTTTCTGCACTACAGGGTTTCACCGGCAACAACATAACCTTGGGTACCAGTCAGTATATCAACTCTGGTGGCAACATTGGCACCAGTGCGTTGACCACCGGTCTTACGGTGTCAGATGCAATCAATCTGTTGGATGCGATCCTCAGCAACATTACCAATGTCAGTGGCAACGTTGTTACCACCGGCAATCTTTATTTGAATGGTGTTCCTGGTTACGGAACTATCAACAATGTATTGATAACAGACGGCACAGGTGCTACCAGTTTTGTAAATGCCAACACCATTCCGGCTGTGGTCAGCATCAATGCCAATACTTCTGCTATCAATGCCAACCTGACAGCAGTCAACGTGGCCATTGCTGCTATCAATGCCAATGTGACCAACGTTGAAGGTAACACTATTGTATTAGGCGCCAACACCGTGGCATCATTGAGCAGTAATGCTGTGACCCTGACACAAACAACCAAAGTTACAGATGCCATTGCTCAATTGAACTATGTGCTCGGTAAACTGGTACCACCCAGCCCACCAAATTTCCCCAACTCAACCAGCCTAACACTCACCAGCGGTACCACCGGTGGCCTGATGTGTACCAACTTTACGCAGGTTGACAACACCGGAACACACGGACAGCTGACAGCTGGAACATTGTTCAGTGCTGTCAGAGCCAACACCTATGCAACCACAGGTCCAACCAATGTGGGCCCGGGCAGTAGCGGAACCGTTACAGTTTACCTAAATGGCTTGCCAGCTGGAGCACTTACCTTGAATGCCACTGCCACTGGAAATTACACCAACAGCAATCTAGCTATTACCAACGTCGAAGACTACCATGCGGTAGTGTCAAGCGTGACCGCTGGATTCTGGTCTGTGTTTACTGCTGCCGCCAGTGGTAGCAATATTCCACAAGGATGGAACAATGTGTACATCACTGATAGTGCCACTGCCGGCAACACAGGTGCCTTGACCTGGTACAATGATGTTTCGGCTACCAACGCAGGCACTCCAACATTTACAGCCACAAGCATTGTGTTGAGTAGCAACGTGGTGCAGTATTCCAGTACAATACCCATGCTGACCACAGGTGCAGGATTTACCTTGACTGGTAACGTCAATAACCTAAGTGGCGAAACATATCCAAACAATGGCGGTCTATTGATTTATAACTCTGTGGGCGGTGGAGCCATTGCAGCCGCTGGACAAGTATCTTACTCTTCTGCCGGCATTGCAACTCCACTCTATAGATATTCCTATGCCAGTAGTGTGGGCAACGTGGGCAATGTTAAATTTACAACAACTGCAAACATCACCAGTGGATTTGGGTCAAGCTCGGCCGGTCCAACCCTGTATGTCAACAACAACTACAACGTAGGAAGTGCAACATACAGCCCCGGAGCAACCGTTCTTTATAAAACTGGTACCAGCAACGCCATTGAAGAAACCAGTATTCCGGTTACCACTACCAAGGGAACCACTACCGGTGTTCGCATTGTAAACCCAGGCTCGGGCGACAATCCAACCTATACAGGCAGTGAAGCGGCCTTTAATAGTCAAACAGGACCGTTCTATACCTATGATGCAACCAATGTGGCATCTAAAATTCAATTTGATCAAACAAACTACAGCTCGGGCTATTTGCCAGTTGGCCCAAATCTAAGTGGTCAAGGTAGTAGCCAATACTTTACCTTTAAATTCACACAAGCAACCTTGCAAAACTTTAATATCAGCTACACCGGTACCATTGCTGGCCTTTGGGTAGCATTGCCCGGCAGTACCATAGACACAACAGCCGCACCAACCAATGGTTGGTTAAATATGGCACAGGCCTATGCAGGGTCAGGTGTCCCGGGAACTGGATCGGGTGGTAACGGATCCACTGGTTGCTCTACTGGTGGTGCAGCAACACTAAACAGCAACGGAACCTACAGCGTGACATTTACTCCAGGTACGGCTGCCAGCGTTGGTAGTGTTTATGTTAGAATTAAATTAACCTCTGGACAAAGTTTAACTGCCCTAAGCATAGTAACTAATACACACTAATATGACCATAGCACAAACAGAAATAGTCGACATATTATATAAGAAACTTCAAGGAGTTTCCAAGACCGATCTGTCTACGGCTAAATCACCTGCCAACGAAGGCAATGCCAGTCCACAACTGAGTCCTGGATCAACCATTTGGCAACAGGATTACCTGATACCTGCTGTTACAACCTTGCCAACCAGCAATAGTAGTGTGGTTACGGTGTATCGTCAAAGTCTGAGTTCAACCGCACAGGCCATAGCATTGAGCGAAAGCAAAAGCCAAGAAACCTGGGCAACAAATTTAACAAACTGGATTCCTCCTCAGTATGGTGCTGGATATCAGTTAAAACTATATGCAGGTCCTCCCGGCAGTTCAACTCCAGAAAACTTTACCAACCTGCCTGTGGGCGGATCTGGCAACAACGATTCATGGTATTTTGACTACTCGGCTGGTATTGTAAACTTTGCTGATACCAACGTGCCAACTGCTGTTGCCAACGTGGCCAACGTGGTCTATGTTGAAGGTGCTCGTTATACTGGCCAAACAGGTATCACAAGTTTTGTTGGCACCACGGCCTTTGCAAATATCACTGTCAGCAATTCTGCGACCGTTGGTGGCATTACCACTATCACATCGTCTGCACAAAATACTGGTATAAACACTGGTGCACTACAAGTCACACAAGGCGGGGCTTACATTGCCGGTAACCTGTATGTTGGCGGCAACATCAATCTGTCTCAGGCCAATGTTGCTGTATTCTATGGCAATAGTGGTGTGTTCTACGGTAACACCGCAGGTGACGGAGCCTTGTACGCTGGTATTGTTTCTGGCTACCTGGCAGAACCCCTGGCCACAATTCAAAGTACGGCCAATCAAAATAACTATGCCGGTATATTGAATGGACAAAATATCAACTCCGGTAGTCAAGCATCAACCGACATCTTCCTGAGTCCCAACAACGGCACCTACAACGATACCTATGTTGACCTGGGCGTAGCTAGTAGCACATATAACTATCCAGGGTTTGGTATTATTAAACCAAACGATGCTTACCTTTACAACCAAGGCAATGCAACCACTGGTGGTGGTAATTTGATCCTGGGCACAGGTGCGGTCAATGACATAGTATTTGTAGTACAAGGATTGAACGCCAACAATGAAGTAATGCGTATTACCAGCGCCAATGTGGTAGCTATCAAATCAACCATTGCCGCAACCAGCACAACGTCCGGTGCCCTGACCATTGCGGGTGGTGCAGGTATCAGCGGTAATTTATATGTTGGCAGTAACGTCAACATTGCCGGTACCGAAACGGTTGGCAATATTGTTACTACCAATGGCCTATTCTGGGCAAACGGTGTTAACGCCCTGGCTCCAAGCTACGGCAACACACAGGTGGCCGCTTACCTGTTGACCAACACCGGAAACATCAGTTCTGGCAATATTGCAGTCACCGGCAATGCTGTTATCACAGGTACTGAAACGGTTGGTAATCTGATTACAACTTCTGGTGTGTTCTGGGCCAATGGTGTATCATTTGCTCCAGTAACCTATAGCAATGCCAACGTAGCCACATACTTGCCAACCTATTCGGGTAACCTATACCCTGGAAATGTAACATCAACCTTTTACGGCAGTATACACACTGATTATATCTTGACCAATACTACCGGTGTAGTATCAATGGCTATTAATTCAGCACTTGGGTTACCCACTGGCGGAAACTCAGCCAGACCCAGCAGCCCACAGGCTGGTCAATTTAGATACAACTCTGACATTTCCACCATTGAGTTTTATAATGGTGCAGGATGGGTCAATTTAAGTAGTGCCATTACTGGTCAAGATTTTTATGGCGATGGCGCCAGCACTCAGTTTACTTTAAATAGTGCCACCACAGCCACTGGTATCTTAGTCAGTATCAACGGTGTGGTACAACAGCCAGGTGTGGCCTATACAGTATCTGGAAATCAAATCATATTTACGGAAATTCCGCAGGTCACTGACCTAATTGACGTAAGATTCCTGGCATCAGCAGTGACAAACAATTTTAATGATGTTGTGGTCAATGCTTCGTTAATTCCAGTCTCAACAGCCAACATCATTCTTGATAGTTTTGATGCTACTCTCTATAGAAGTGCAAAGTACACTATCAGTGGCACCACACACATGGCCGAAGTACAAATACTTCAAAATTCTGGTGTTGTGTTGCTAAATGCGTACGGTGTGCTAAATACTGATAGTAATACAATCAATTACTACGCCAACATCAACGGTAGCACGGTAAACTTACTGGCTCAAGGTACAACTTCTAGCAACGTTAGAATTCAAAGTACCTACTTCACAATATAATTCCCGAGTCCTTTCAAAATTAGCACCGCAAGGACCATTTTCTCACGGCCGCGATAAATACATTATAATTAAAAAAGGAATCATCTGTGTCTACTAATTACATAACCCGAATTAAAAACAATCAGATCACTGATAGCACAATTACTTCGGCAAAACTGGCGCCCAACACACTGACTGGTGGAGTATTTGCAACCAACTTGACACTGAATTCCAACGTTACCATTCTTGGTAACCTGTCGGTAGCAGGCAATACAGCCAGTATCAACTCAATCAACACCTACATCAACGACCCTGCTATTATCTTTAACAACGGATATTCTGGTAGCTTGACTGGTTATGACATTGGTTTTATTGTCAATCGTAACTTGTCAACCTTGGCTGGTTATGGTGCAGTTAACACAGCCTGGGTATGGGATGAAAACCAAGCTGCTTTCTTGGCCATTGCTACATCAACATCTACAACTGCCAACAACATTGTTACCGTAACAAATTCTGGGTTTGCCAACGTACAGTTAGGCAACCTAAAAGCCAACAGCTTGACTGTTACCACTGGCACAATTACTGCCACTACAGGTGGTATTCAAAATACACCCATTGGTAGTGCTACAGCCAGTACCGGTGCATTTACGACCTTAACAGCAACAACATCAAATCCTATTACCTTAAACGCAACAAGCGGTAACATTACAACGCTGTCTGCTCCTAATTTTAGTACTGGCAACGCAGTTATTACCGGAGCACAAACATATATTGGTAGTACTGGCACACCAATTGCAAACGTACAAGCAACCTTGGGTACCATTACCACTTTATACACAACAACAGAATACGCTACCAACTTCTCAACAGCCAATGCTGTAATTACAGGTGGTTATGCAACTGGACTAGCCAACGTATATGCCACAACAGCATACGCTACAAACTTTAGTTCAGGCAACGTATACAACATCAGTGGATCAGCTGGTACCTTGGTTGCCACAAACTTTAGTTCGGGTAACGTGGTATTGACAGGTGGTTATGCAACTGGACTGGCCAACGTATATGCCACAACAGCACAGGCCACAAACTTTAGTTCTGGTAACGTGGTATTGACAGGTGGTTATGCAACTGGACTAGCCAACGTATATGCCACAACAGCACAGGCCACAAACTTCAGTTCAGGTAACGTTTTAATCACAGGTGGATCTTTATCTGGCATCACAAACCTAAATGTAACAACAGAAACAGCCACAAACTTTGCTTCTGGTAATGCTGTGATTACAGGTGGATCTTTATCTGGCATCACAAACCTAAATGTAACAACAGAAACAGCCACAAACTTTGCTTCTGGTAATGCTCGTATCACAGGTGGCTATGCAGATAACTTCCCAATTGGTGCCAACAACTCATCAACTGGATCATTTACAACTTTATTCACCAGTGGTATTTTCACTGCATGCTCTACTGTGTTAGCTTCGAGTGGTGCTGCAAGTACCAGTACATCAACTGGTGCATTGCAAGTCCAGGGCGGTGCAGGTATATCAGGTGCTGTTTACGCAGGTAGCATTCAAAATACTCCAATTGGTTCCACTACAGCGAGTACCGGCGCATTTACAACCATAACTTCAAGTGGTACATCAATACATTATGGTAACGTGGTTGCCGCATCAGGCACAGCAAGTACAAACACAACAACAGGTGCACTAGTTGTGGTAGGTGGT
>Ga0208382_1000537_pt1 | contig 12567 bp, 7 predicted proteins | sample CryBogCBE28Sep08_FD_184582 | JGI IMG/M metagenome (GOLD analysis project Ga0208382, IMG submission 184582) | Freshwater microbial communities from Crystal Bog, Wisconsin, USA - CBE28Sep08 (SPAdes) | ecosystem: Environmental > Aquatic > Freshwater > Lake | place: Crystal Bog, Wisconsin, USA...
CAATATAAGTAACTTTCTGCTGGCAGAAAGAACATGGCTTCTTCTTAAACTTCTTAAGAGCCGCAGCAGACATCTTTGGAGCTGTCTTCTTTGGCTTGAGGGTCTTATTACTTCTTGCTCCCACTGTGGTGCTCCCTTTCGAGGTGCCCTGCGATTAAGCAGGAATGGTTATAGGTGATTAATTATTTGTTAGAACGGTGGCTGATCATCTGAAGGTGTCGTTGCCCAACCGCCGCCTACTGGCGCAGCTGACCAAGGATCTTCTGATGAGGAAACCTCTGAAGCCGACGTAAATCCGCCTGCTGATGCACCACGAGTTGTCTTGGTGACCTTTGCGGTGGCGTTGCGAAGTGATGGACCTACTTCGTCAACTTCCACCTCAAATACAGTGCGCTTTTCGCCTTCTTTAGTTTCATAAGAGCGTTGCTTCAAACGACCGGAAACAATTACGCGCATTCCGCGAGTAAGTGATTCGGCAACATTCTCCGCTGCTTGACGCCAGATTTGGCAATTAAGAAAGAGGCTATCGCCATCTTTCCACTCATTCGTTGCCTTATCGAGATAACGAGGTGTTGATGCAACGGTGAACTTAGCGACTGCAGCACCAGATGGTGTGAAGCGAAGTTCAGGATCGTTGGTCAAATTGCCGATCATTGTGATCGTTGTATCTCCAGCTGCCATTTTTATACTCTCTTATGTGTCAGTTAATTAGATAGTGTCGTCTGGGCGAACTACTTTTGTGCGAAGCACAGCTTCGTTCAAATTGAGTTGGCGATCGAGTTCCTTGATCGCATCTGGGCCACAGCTCAAATCAGCAACAGCGTAAATTCCTTCAGCCTTCTTGTTGATTTCGAAGGTCATACGACGACGACCCCAGATATCTAACTTGTTGACTGTGCCGCCACTGTCCTTGATGATCTTGAGATATGTATCAAGACTTGGTTGGACTGTGCGCTCTTCTAATTCAGGATCGAGAATGACCATGATTTCATAATGACGCATGCGTTAACCCCACCTCCTCTGGACTAAACGGTCGTGGTATTTCCACGACAGGAGGGTTATAGCTCCATCGACGATAGCGAGCGGGTGCTCACTTCCTTGATGGAAGGGTAAGCGTACTTTGGCGCGCGAAGAAGGGGAAATTAGGCAGCTTGGGGTTCAGCCGGTGCTGTGGACAGCGCGGATTCTCGGACGTTTTGTCCGATTTTCACGGCAAAGTAGAGGCAGCTAGCGATCCGAACTAGTGAGGCAATCGCGTACGGGGTGGCAGGCAGTCCAAAGCGGGTCCCGGAGTACGAGGCCAGGTACTCCCAGATAGCTACGTGATAGATCAGCTCTGAGCCCTGCCAGATCCAAAAGGCTGGGCGCAGAGATTTATCCCGAAGCGCAATCACGCCGAGTGGGGCCAACCACAAGACATATTGCGGTGAGTAGACCTTGCTCGCGATCGTAAAAATGGTGACAGCGATAAATGCGACCTGGGCCAGGGTCGGTGTTGAAGCTAAACGCCAGAGATAGCGGGCATAGAAACCAATTCCAATAAGAAATGTAAGGAGTGCAAGGGCATTAAGTCCGCTGAGATTAATTCCTAACAGTTGCAACGCATACCAGAGCGAACCGAAATCAACTCCGCGGCTTCCATTAAGCGCAAAAAATCGCCACCACCCTGTTGGGGTTGTAATTGCAAATGGCAGATTGATAAGAACAGCGGTTCCGATAGCAGCGAGCGAATATTTAATCGCTTTGGCGATTTTCTTCTCGCGCGCCAACAGAATGACAATTGGAGCTAATAGAACGATAGGGAAGAATTTTGTTGCAATCGAAATTCCAAGAAGAAGTGAACTTATTCCATAACGCTTCTTATCAAAGTAGTAGACGCTAGCAACCGCGCTAAGAACTGCCCACATATCCCAGTTGATGTAGAGCGAGGCTATTGAAGCTGGAAGTAATGGGAAGAGATACCAATACTCGGGGTTTAACTTCGCTACAAAAAACGCAGTTGCTGTAAATAACAGCGCCAGCAGAAGTGCATTAATAAGAAAGTAGTAGTGATAACTATTGCTGCCATGTGGTGTGATGAGCGCAGTCGCCCACATAATCACTCCAGTAATGGGTGGATACTCGACCGCGTTGGTTGCGCTGGAGTATGGCCAGGCATGATTTATTAGATCGCGTGCTCCATAGAGCGCCGAGATATCGGAATAACATGCATGGGTGTAGACATCTGGGCTAGCCCAGTTTTTGTTATAGCAATGATCGAATTTTGCAAAAGAGAGAAGTACCGCAAGAAAACTAAGAACTAATAGCGCTTTTGCGCCATAGCTGATCTTCACAACTACTTCTTCTTAGCCGGCTTTTTTGCAGGACTAACTGGTTTAGGTGACGCAGTCGCTGCTAGCGCCGGATCGAGAGTTGGTACCGCACTCTGCATTGGTACTGGGTCTGACCCGCCAATATTCGCTGGCGCCGGGAAATCCATAATTGGTTGGTTCTCAAGTGCATTCTTTGTGTAGATATCCCAAATCTTTGCGGGGAAGGAACCACCTGTTACAGAGTTCAATCCACCAATACCGTTCAAAGATTCGGTGGCGTTATCTCTAAAGAGCGCGACAGAGGTAGCCATTTGCGGGGTGTAACCGTTGAACCACGCACTCGCGTTATCAGTAGTTGTTCCGGTTTTGCCCGCGCTTGGTCGTCCCAAGTCTGCAAGGGCCGCTGCGGCAGTTCCGCGCGAAGTAACGGTCTGAAGCGCAGTAGTGAGGTCGGCCATGACATCGGCGGCAAATACCTGTTGTGATTGAGGTTGCGCTTGGTACAGAACGCCTTGATTGCTTCCCAAGACTTCACTCACAATGTAAGGCTTGGCGTAGATTCCCTGCGCTGCAAAAGTGGCGTAAGCCGAAGCAACGTCGATCACGTGTGGGCTGGCAACACCGAGTGTGACAGATGGTGATGCGACCATCGCAACAGATTGCGGAATTCCTGCTGAGTGCGCCACATCAATCACTGACTGCGGGCCGACTTTAATCGCTAGTGGTACGAAAACTGTGTTGACCGAGTTTGCGGTTGCATCTAACAAATTCACATTCGGAAATTGTTCGTTGCCGTAATTAAATACCGGATAAGGGGATTGTGAACCTGGGTCATAAAAGACTTGTGGTGAAGTTCCGTTCCAGACCGAGTGCAACGAAATACCTTGCTGCAGCGCAGCGACCAGCGTGAATGGCTTGAACGATGAACCCGCTTCGGTGGTGGCCTGCGTGGCGTTGTTGAGCTGGTTCTTTAAATAATCTTGACCGCCGTAGAGAGCAAGAACTTCACCCGTTCCTGGCTTAATAGAAACGAGTGCTACTCGAAGATTTCCCTTAGGGTCGGCTGGAGTTGCTGCTGCGACCGCGCGCACTGCCGCTTCTTGATCCTTACGGACCAGTGTTGTCTTAACAATCAATCCGCCTTGCATCAATTGATCTTGAGAGAAACCAAGTCCCTGTAATTGATTTTCAACCCACGAAACTACATAACCCTTAGGGCCGGCGAGTGAGCCAGAACTTACGCGAGGTTGAATAAATGGGAATGACATACGGGCTTCTTGTTGAGCGGTGAGCCAATGAGCTTTCACCATGCCATCAAGTACATACTTCCAACGCTCTTTCAGGCGCTTGGCATAACTTGGACCATTTGCTGGGTCGTAATAACCCGGTGCGTTAAGCACGCTGGCAAGAACAGCTGCTTGCGAAATAGAAAGCTGTCCGACATCTTCGTTAAAGAAAACTTGTGATGCAGTTTGGATGCCATAAGAGCCGCGACCAAAATAAATAGTGTTGAGATAGTTTTCAAGAATCTGATCTTTTGATTGCTGTTGCTCGAGTTTTACTGCAATCACAATCTCTTTAATTTTGCGTTGAATACTGCGTTGAGGTGTAAGGAAGGCAGTCTTCGCATATTGCTGTGTAATCGTGGAACCACCTTGGAGAGATCCGCCGATCACGTCGTGATAGAGCGCGCGCATAATTCCGGTTGGACTAAAAGCATGCTCGGTATAAAAATTACGATCTTCGGCGGCCATGATGGCGTGACGAACATTCATTGGGATTGCGGCCAGTGGAACACTGGTGCGATCTTCAGCGCCTACCCGCCCGATCTCACTGCCATCCGCGTATTCAATGACTGTGGCCTGACTATTGACATAGGCATTTGGGTCTGGAATTTTGACTGTGAAGTATGAATAAACAAAGAGGTATGAAAGCAGTACGAAACCGCCACCGACCATGAAAATGAAGCCGCGGATAATCCAGGTGCGAGCATTTTCCGGAAGGAATGATTTCACGTGCACAGGTTACCGCCGCAGGCTTAAAACCCGTTAAATGAACGGCGCTTATCCTCTTTTTGGTAGTCCTCATCCTCGAGAGTTCGGACTTTTCGTGGTGGCTTTCGGTATTTACCGTCGCCAAGCTTGAAGGAGTAGATCAGGTGATGCCACCCGCAATCCATACAGACCTCGACGATATAGACGCGAAATTCCCCGTACTCTGATTGCATCTCGGTCAGCTCTGCTTCGGTCTTAATGCGGCCTGAGTACTGACCTAACTGATCGCCGAAGGCATAACGAAGTTCGACCATCTTTTGTTTGCGACAGACGGGGCATAACCGCTCGACGGCTTCGCCGTGATATTTCGCTGCGCGCAACAAATAGGGGTCGGCATTGCAGGCATCGAGGGCAGAGACTGTTCCCGAGAAGAGCGCTACTAACGTGGAGCGACGTTTGAGTGAATAATCAATCGCATCGCGCTTTGACCACATCCCCAACATAAGTAGGCACTTTATTATAAAAATTGGAGCCGTGAAGTTTCGAGCTTTTCTCGCTATTTAACCGCGGCGATCTGCTGTGAGCCTAGGCTCGGAATAGCGCTCTATGGCAGAATACATAAGTGAAAATGCGCCATGGCCTGCATCTGGTGCTTCTAGCTCTAATTACTTCTCTTCTAACTCTTCCGACTAGCTCCTCATATGCCGTCACTGATGGCGCCGTGAATTGCGGAACGAGCGGAACTTTCACAATCTCAAGCAACGTCGTAATTTCGCAATCCTCATGTACTGGAACAGTTCAGGTTCCAGCAGGTGTAACTGGGATTGCCTCAAACGCCCTCAACAGTGCGGCAATAACTTCAATAAGTCTTCCTAATACCGTGACCTCTATTGGATCAGGAAGATTTAATACCAACACTACTGTGACCGAGAATTGTGATTCAGGAAAATATAATTTGGCTTGGGATGGTTCAACTAACACAATTGCATATAACGGTAAAGATGGTGGATGTGCGGGCAATGTTACGATTCCGGAAGGCGTTACTGCGCTTGGCAACTCCGCTTTTTGGACCGCGGCAATTACTTCAATTTCACTTCCAGACTCTCTTACGCTCATAAGTGATAGTGCGCTTAGATCAACTTCCTTAACATCACTCAATATTCCTGCGAATGTAGCAAGTATCGGATTCTTATCAATAGCGTCTTATCAAATTACATCGCTGACTTTTTCACCAAACAGTCATTTGGCATCGATTGGCGCCTACGCTTTTCAAGGGGTTGATATTTCTTCAATCACAATTCCTGCCTCTGTCACCAGTATGGATGCCACAGCCTTGCAATCTTTTGGCACCCTAACCTCGATTACTTTTTTAGGAAATGCACCAAATACCAATGGTGCTCTCGTTATAAACACCAATAACACTCCCGCTACAAGCATTCTGATTTCTCCTGGTGCCACAGGGTTTAGGGAGTCGTCCTGGGCCTCATATGCAATCGTTCAAACTTCGGTGATCTCTGTCGCAGCTATTGGTGGCGTCACGGCCCCCGTAACCGGAGCAACACCTGTCAACACCGTAACTGCGGCCAATGGGTACACCGGAACTATCTCCTGGTCAGGTTCGCCATCCACATTTGCGGCTTCAACTTCCTACACCGCAACAATTACGTTAACCCCTACATCTGGGTACACACTCTCTGGCGTAACAGCTAACTTCTTCACTGTTGCTGGCGCTACAACAACAAATTCTGCTAATTCGGGTGTGATCACGGCGATATTTCCAGCAACCGCAATAGCCGCACCTGCTTTTACGCTCTCGTCATCATCAGAGACAGCAACTGCCGGCACTCCTATTACTGGCTACACGATCACGTCAACGGGCGGAACAATCGCTAGTTATTCGATCTCGCCAGCGATTGGTAATGGTTTGAGTTTCAACACCACCACGGGATTAATAACTGGCACACCAACCTTTCCCGCAAACGCTGTTACTTACACAATCACAGCTCATAACGCGACAGCTCCGAATGCAACCCACACATACACGATCGCAGTAAATCCACAACCTTCTGGATGTAGTGGAGGTGGAACTCTGCTGATTACGAACCATGTTCTGACAGGTAATACAAACTGCAGTGGCAATGTCGTCATACCTGCCGGCGTAACATCTATTGGGGCTTACGCGCTTCAGCGAACCTCCATTACATCTCTTTATATTCCTGAAGGTGTTACAACTATCGGTAATGGTGCATTTTATTCAGCACGAACTCTTACAAGTGTGAGTCTTCCGACAACACTCAAAACAATTAGTGATCAAGCATTTAGATGGACTGCGCTACCTGCGGTCACTATTCCTGCTGCTGTGACTTATGTCGGATACCTCGCTTTCTCTAATCCAGCCAACACATTGAATTCTGTTAATTTTCTCGGCGATAACACCAACGCTGCTCTCACAATCGCTAGCGGCGCATTCCAATACGCTCCACTGGCTGGAATTACACTTCCTAAGAATCTGACATCACTTGATCCGGATGCGTTTGATGCGACAAGCTCTTTGCAATGCATCGATTTCCAGGGAAATGCACCGACTGTGACCACTAACTTCATCGGACTGCCTACAAATCCAGCTCTTCCAACCGTCTACATCACTTCGGGTGCAACGGGCTTCACGTCAAACACTCCATCAGCATGGAAGGGGCTTTCGGTATCTACCGGTTTGACCGGATGTATTAGTTATCTTCCAGGAAATGGTGGAACAGGTACAGCACCAGCTTCTCCAGTAAAAGTAGCTTTTGGTTCCACCTTCACAATCCCAAGTAATACCTTTACTGCGCTAGCAGGCTATTCATTTACGGGCTGGAGTGATGGCGCGAATTCCTATGCCGCGAGCGCAACGTATCCAACATCGGGAAGTGTTTCTGGAAACGTTGCATTGACTGCGCAATGGACTCGCGGAAGTTTCACCGTCACCTTTAACAACAATGGTGGATCTGGAACTATGGCGCCACAATCGAGTAACGCAGCCGCGTCATTAACTTCTAATACATTTACTCTGAGCAATAAGAGATTTTTTGGTTGGAATACAGCTGCAAACGGTTCGGGTACACCGTATACCGATGGACAGAGCTATCCATTTGTAACAAGCGTGACGCTCTACGCCCAATGGGGAAACCTGATCAGCTATAGCAGTAGCGGAGCCACTACAGGTTCACCTTCACGAGTGAGTGACAATTGGATCAGCGGGACAATCACGCTTCCAACTGTCGGCACCATGGTGAAGCCGGGTTATGTTTTTGCAGGGTGGGCTGCGACACCTGGCAGTTCGTCGGCTGTTGCTAACCCTTACCTACCTGGGGGTGACATAACTCTTTCTCCAATCTGGAGCGCAAAAAGCTACACGCTTTCCTTCAATTCCAATGGAGCGGCAAGTGGCTCTGTTCCCACTAGCCAGAGTTGGACGACTGGAACGACGGCGACAACACTCTCAGGCAATATCGGTACACCCGCACTTGCGAAGACTGGATATACCTTCGGAGGTTGGGCAACAGCCGCAAATTCTTCAACTGCAGTAACAACCTACGCCACGGCCTCAAACCAAGTTTTCTATGCGATCTGGACACCCAACTCATACTCAATAACGTATGCACTCAATAACGGAACGAGTTCGCTACCCACACAGGCTTCGCTGCACATTTACGACACATTTACCGTGGCCACTTCTGCTACCCGCCCTTCTTACTTCTTTGGTGGTTGGAACACAGCAGCAGATGGCACTGGGCGTGCTTATCAATACCCAAGTATTTTTACTATTGGCACCACCACGCCTTCAAGCACAACACTTACCGCTCAATGGATTCAAGCATTCACTGTTCACTACATCGGTAATGGATCAACAACCTCGCTTCCAACAGATCAGCTCTATCCGCAAGGTCAATCAGTAGCTTTGGCTGCGGCCCCAACACTGACCGGTTACACCTTTGCAGGTTGGTTGGATAGCACAGGTCAATTACACGCAGCCTCATCTAATTTTTCAGTACTTCAAAACTCCGTGCTCACAGCTCAATGGACACCAATTCCTATAACGATCACTTATGCGATGAACAACGGCACGAGCACAACTCCGACACAATCCAATCTTTTTTATCACAACACCTTCCAAGTTGCACAAACTCCTAGCCGCACCGGTTACACATTTGGCGGATGGAGTGATGGCACAAATACGTATTCTCCTGGTCAGACATATCTTGTTGACACATCGAATATCACGCTCACAGCACAATGGAGCATTAATTCGTACGCAGTTACTTATGAGATCGGTATTGGTCAGGGAACTCTCCCAACACAAAGCGATACAGCTTTCGGTGCGACCTTCACAGTGAGTAGCACTGCTCCAACTCTCAATGGTTACTCATTCACGGCTTGGTCAGATGGAACTAACCTGTACGCGCCAGGAGCTACCTACACAATGGGCGCAGCGGTTGTCACACTCAGCGCTCAGTACTCACCACTTGGTTACACAACGATTACCTATCTTCCTAACAATGGAGTTGGAACAACACCGTCACAAGTCGCGCTACCTGAAGGTGCCTACTTCTCACTAGCCAGTGGCTCTGCTCTTACTCGTACTGGTTATCTATTCGCTGGTTGGGGCGATGGAACTACAACATACCAACCTGGGTTCCAGTACTACGTCGGTTCGTACCTCAATCCAATTGCGCTCACGGCTCAATGGACGGCAATATTTTCGGTTACCTACAGCGCAGGTTCCGGTTCTGGCGTAGTGCCAACAGACTCAAACCAATATCTGACCAATGACACTTTCAGTGTTGCATCAGCAAGTGGACTCACCCAATCTGGTTACACATTTAATGGTTGGAGTGATGGCACATCCAGATATCAACCTGGTGATACCTACTCGGTGGGTTCCAGCAACATTACGTTGACCGCAATCTGGTTGGCTACTTCACCAACTCCGGGTTCAGATCCGGTGTCAGATCCATTGCAACAATCTAAGATTGTTTCCATCTCGCCAACAACGGTTATTACTGGAACTCAAACCTCTGTCATTCTGACTGGTGTGTTTATTGAGCGCATCTCGAATATTTCGATTGATGGCTATTCCTTACCAAGTGGAAGCTGGACACAAACCACTTCAACCATCTCATTCCCTGCCCCGAATCTCCCTGCTGGAATTCACAGCGTTCAGATTTATAACGGATCAGCTCCAGTTCTGGCCTCCCAAAACTTGGCCTTCGATGCTCCAACGGCTCCCGCCTCATCCGCCACTCCAACTGTCCCATCAAAATCACCGACCCCAACACCGACACCATCACCTTCGGCAACGCCTGCTGTAACAACAGTCCCGAGCCATTCAGGTCCTTTGCGTTCTACTATTTCCTTAAAGATTTATTTTGCGTTGGGCTCTTATGCGATGAGTGATACCAATCTTCTGAAACTTCAAAACTTATCTTCGAAAATTGCTGGTTTAGGAAAAGAAATCACTGTTTCCATAACTGGTTATGCACAACCAACTCCTGGATCAGAAGCAACTGATGGAGTTCTTTCGCAGCATCGCGCAGCACAAGTTGCTATGGTCCTTCGTGAGAATGGTGTTACTACCAAGGTTAGCTATGTAGGTGCTGGACGTGCTTTGGTAGACGCTCCTTCATCACGCTATGTCGAGATTGTTGTGAAAAATCATTAACGTGAAGCTTTGGCCTTTTCATCAGGGAACGCATTTTCGCACCATCCTTGGAATTAGGTGGAGCGGCCAATTAGGCGACGGAATTTTTCAGTCAGCTCTCGCCTCGTTCGTGCTCTTCTCACCTGAACGTCAACCAAGCGCCGTTTCCGCAGCTACTGCCTTTGCAGTCGTACTGCTTCCTTATTCATTCATTGGTCCATATGCCGGAATCATCCTTGATCGAATTTCTCGCCAACGAATCGTTTTCTTAGCGAACTTGATTCGCGCGCTAGACCTCTTACTTATTGCAATATTTATTAAATCTAGCCAGACCGGCGTGAACCTAACAGCGCTGGTGTTGATCGCATTTGGAATTAACCGATTGATCCTCGCTGGCCTCTCTGCCGGGCTGCCACTTGTTGTGAGCAACACCGAACTTATTTCGGCTAACGCGTTGGCAGTAACCGGTGGAAGTATCGGAGTTGTTGTCGGCGGCGGAATCGGAATTGGTGTTAAGAAACTATTAGATCAACACCACGGAAGTGATTTTTCTGATGCGCTCGTTGTTGTGATTGCTATGTGTTGTTATCTTGTGAGTGCGCTAGCTGCGTCATCGGTGAACCGTAAGGAGCTTGGACCAACCGAACACGAAAGCGCTCAAGGACATAAAGGTTGGCGAGAATTGCGCGAGGGGTTCACCATCTTGCAAGCTCACCCGGATGCCTTACGTGGAATTTTCTCGACGGCGATCCAACGTGGTGGCCTTACTGCATTTACGTTGATGGGTCTGTTGTTAGAACGAAATACTTTCAATCCGCCAAGCAATCCAGATGCCGGCTTGGCTAGTTTTGCCTTCGCACTGGGTGTTGCTGGAGTAGGAATAGGTATCGGCTCTTTTGTTACCCCATTCTTCGTTAACTACTTCGGCAGACACAGATGGATGAGGTTGATGATGTCGGCACCAACACCGCTCGCTCTCATCTTTGGTCTCTACCTGCATGAGTGGTTGTTGATTACGGTGGCATTCTTTGTTGGCCTCTGTGGTCAAGCGGTGAAAGTGACCAATGATGCGTTGGTGCAATCACAGATTGCCGATGAATATCGCGGTCGAGTCTTTGCCTTTTACGACATCACTACCAACTCTGGAATTGTTTTAGGCGCGGTGGTTGCTGCGTTGATTCTCCCTAAGAGCGGTAAATCATTCATATTGCCGCTGGTAGTAACTGTGCTTTACCTAGCTACTTCCTTCATCTTACTGAGGAAGTCCAAGTTCTTTATCGCGCGCCCACGCCAATAGTTCTTCGGTCGCTCGCTCTTGGCCCAGTGGTCCTTCTTCCATTCGCAGCTCTAATAGGTGGGCATAGGCCTGACCCACTAGCGGTGAAGGCGAGATTCCAAGAATCTCCATAATCTGTTGGCCATCTAAATCAGGACGAATTCGGTCTAACTCTTCTTGTTCCTTGAGCTGCACAATGCGCGCTTCCAGGGAGTCATAGGTAGCAGCCAACTGATCGGCCTTGCGCTTATTGCGCGTGGTGCAATCAGCGCGAGTTAATACATGCAGATGGGTGAGTAACTCACCGGCATCGCGGATATATCTTCGAACAGCAGAATCGGTCCATTCACCGCTGCCATAGCCATGAAAGCGCAGATGCAGAAAGACGAGTTGAGAAACATCATCAATCGTCTTGCTATCAAAACGGAGTTCTTTAAGACGCTTCTTAGTCATCTTTGAACCAACAACTTCATGGTGGTGGAATGAAACTCCGCCACCTGGAATAAGTTCGCGCGTGCGCGGCTTTCCGATGTCGTGCAAGAGCGCAGCCAAACGAATCACAAGGTCTGGCCCACCTAATCGATCTTCTAACGCAATAGCTTGATCTAAAACGGTCAACGTATGTTCATAAACATCTTTGTGGTGATGATGTTCATCAATCTCTAACTTCAGTTGAGGTAACTCCGGTAGAAATTGTTGCGCTAACCCTGTCTCAACAAAAATTGCTAAACCAATTCGCGGGTTCTCTGACATAAGAGTTTTGATGAACTCGTCCCGGATTCGTTCTGCCGAAATAATGGCAAGGCGATCTTTCATCGATGTAATAGCGTCAACAACTTCTGGTGCCAACCCAAAGTTAAGTTGTGCCGCGAATCGCCCAGCACGCATCATGCGCAACGGATCATCACTAAATGAATCTGTTGCCTTGCCTGGTGTGCGCAGAATCTTGTGTGCTAAATCGCTCACACCATTAAAGAGGTCGATGAATTCTGGTTTCTCGCCTGTGAGTTCTAGCGCCATCGCGTTGACTGTGAAATCACGGCGAGCTAAATCGCCTTCGATGGAATCTCCGAAATCAACATCGGGTTTGCGGGAGTCGGGGTCATAACTCTCGCTTCGATAGGTTGTGACTTCGACGGTTGTGCCATCTTTCTTTGCAGCGATCGTTCCAAAAGCTGCTCCGGTCTCCCAGATGGCTTCGCCCCACTTTTTGAGAATTTTTACAGAGTCGGCTGGACGCGCGCTTGTGGTGAAATCAAGGTCATTTCCGAGTCGTCCCAGAATCGCATCGCGCACTGGGCCGCC
>Ga0208382_1000542_pt1 | contig 12472 bp, 24 predicted proteins | sample CryBogCBE28Sep08_FD_184582 | JGI IMG/M metagenome (GOLD analysis project Ga0208382, IMG submission 184582) | Freshwater microbial communities from Crystal Bog, Wisconsin, USA - CBE28Sep08 (SPAdes) | ecosystem: Environmental > Aquatic > Freshwater > Lake | place: Crystal Bog, Wisconsin, USA...
GGGACTGACATCCCTGCGCCTTCTGCTTTATTGTACCACTGTTGCGCCTCATAAGCCCCTCCGCTCACGGATACGTCGCTCGGACTCGTAAGCGGCTCTAGCGGCCTTACAGGGGCCACACGTCACCTTCCAGCCCTTGCTTGCGCCTCCGTTCATGCGTGCCTTCGCTGCGAGTTCGTGGTAGCCAGCGACGGTGCCGCAGTTGTTGTGCTCGTTCATCTCGAACGGGCCGATGACGACTTTGTAGCCACTCTGTCGCTCGGCCCAGATTGCGATGCGCCGGAGCGTGATACCTCGACGGCGGCGCTCTTCGCTCATCTCTCGGCTGTTCAGCCCTCCCCAGATTCCGTAGGTCTCGTTCTCGATTCCCTCGTCTCGGCAGGTCTCGAGGTAGGGGCAGGTGGCGCAGATGGCCTTCGCCTCGGCTTCGAGTGCCAGGCGCTCGTGCTTGACCGTCCCCTCGGGTGGGTAGAACGTCTGGGTCATGCCGATGCAGGGCGCTCCCTTGTAGAGGTTGCGCTCTTTCATGCCGAGGCCCGTCGCAGTCTCATGTCCTGCTCTCGGTGCTTGTGAGCGTCCTTGCAGGCTTGGCAGTTGATCCACTCATAGCCCTTCTTTGCCCTGCGGTAGATGCGCTGGTAGCCGTACTCAGTCCCGCAGAACGGGTGGGTCTTGACGACGACTGCTTCCTCAGCGAGGTTCTTCAGAGCGATGTTCATCTCCTCTCGCATCTGGCGGCGCTCTTTTGCGGTAGTGCCTCCCCAGACACCGAAATCCTCGTACTGTAGAGCGTGGCTCAGACACTCCTTCCGAGCAGGGCAGACGGCGCAGAGGGCCATCGGTGCGGTGTTGGTGCCTCGACGGTAGAAGATGCGTACGTCTGTTCCTGCGCAGGCGGCTCCCTCGAACTTCATTCGCTGATTAGAGCCAGGACGAAGGCCATCACGACTGCTCCGCACCAGCCGAGGACTACGGCCCCCAGTGGATTCCACCAGTGGGTCGGGGTGCTGTAGTGCAGCTCGACGGCGACGGTGGTGGACGTGCCAGCAATCCAGCAGAGCACGATTCCGGCAGTGGTGTTTATCTTTACTCGTTTACTCATTTTTTCCTCCTCAGGATGTTGTGCGTAATTTAGCATGTTTTAGAGGCCATGCACTATTAGGAAACTTCTTTACTTAAAGCAAGAGACCGACCCCAGTGGAGCCGGTCTCTCGTGCTTGGCAAGTTCTCACTCATAGGCCTCGCATACCGTTCAGGGAGGAACGATCTACGGCAGGATGAGCCCCTTCTTCTCGGCGGCTCGACGTGCTGCACGGTTGGGCTGGCGCATCGACTCCATCTGAGCGATGACACCCTGAATCTGTAGGTGGGCGTGGAGCAGGGCGTACTGGAGCAGGTTGTGCTGGGAGAGGTTGCGCACCTTGATGGGCTTGCTACCTCCGAACACGGTCTCGGCATCTTCCACGCTGAGCTCGATGTCGCCGTAGTTCTCCACGAGCGAGTCAAGAATCGCCTGAACTGCCACCGAGGTCGTCGCCATTAGAAGTGGTCCTCGTGGAGGACGGACTTGGGCGATGCCTGGTTCGGGATGCGTGACGTGGTGGTCACTGCGAAGCGCAGCTCAGGGCCACAGGCCTCGACCTTGACCTCGACCACTGATCGCTTCTCGCCCTCGGGGGTCTCCCATGTGCGCTGCTCCAGTCGGCCCGTGACGATTGCTCGCTCGCCCTTCTTGAGGCTGGTGGCGATGTTCTCAGCGATGGAGCCGAGGGCTGAGCAGTCGAAGTACGAGACCTGCTCCTTCTCCTCGCCTCGGTTGTCCTTCCACTTGCGGTTCACTGCCAGGCTGAACTTGACGGCTGGCAGGCCGGAGTCGAGGAACTTGAGCTCGGGGTCTCGGGTTAGATTGCCGACGAGTGTGATGGTTGAATCAGCCATTAGAGGCCTTCTTTCTGTTGTAGTGCGTTGATTAGGTGGGATACTTCTGCTTCTGTTAATTCGTGCAGTCCGGCGAGCGTCCGTCCGGTCTGCGCCTCGAGGAAGAACTTCCGGTCATCCGATTGTGGGTGCAGTTTGATGAGCGCCGCACGGACTTCCTTCTGTCCTTCTGTGAGTTCTGGTGCTGCCTTAGCCTGAGGCTTCGGAGCGTTCTTTCGGCTGGCGGCGTTGCCGTCGTCGTCGTCGTCGGTCACGAGCCCGAGCACGCTCATGTAGGCGTAGCGTCGAGCGTAGGTCACGGCTGAGCCCTGCCCCTGTGGGTCTTGCTTCGGCAGGTGCAGGAGCATCTGGCTCTGCATGAACTGGCCTGACTTGTGCAGCAACGTCGTCGTCAGCGTGTCGAGCACGAGAGCGTCGAGCGCCACGAACGAGATGGCCTGCGTCACGCTGAGTCCGTGCTTGGCGAGCACCGGAGCGGCGTGGTTCACTACGTCAGGGAGTGCGGCGTACTTGCTCTTGAAGAACGGATTGACCGTCCCCTTCGGAACTGCGCTGAACTCTGCCTGCGCTGCCACGAGTGCGGCGGCGAGCTCGTTGATCTGTTCACTCTGCATCGTCGGTCTCCTCGGGGGTCTTGTAGTCCACTCGGAAGTTGTGGACGATGGTGTGCTGAAGGCTGTTCATGCGACGGCTCATGTCTGGGGTGACGTAAGCCTGCGCTACAGCCAGGGCGGTTTGCAGAGCGGCGTACTGCTCTGATGATAAGTCGATGGTGATAACCATCTCCAGTTGGGTAATGCTCATTTTCCCTCCTCAGGGTTATTCAGCCACAGGTGGACTGATGATTTTGAGACCGCTATTCCGGTCTCGTTCGTCAGGACTGAGGCTATCTCACGATAGGACAGTCCTTGCGACTTGTTCAGGCTAATCCACTCCACGAGTGGCTCACCTAAGCGTTCCTCAATTAGAGCCGACAGGTGTGACATCGCTCCACTTCCGCAGCAAGTCGCTCAGCTCTTCGCAGTCACGGTTGAAGTGGACGATGGTGTGGTCCTCCTCCACGTCATGCGGAATCTTCACGGCCTGAATGGTGGGGTCTACTGCGCCGATGACCACGAAGGTCTTGTAGTAATTGTGGCGCAGTTGGTAGACGTTGCTCTCGGGAGTTGTGTCCTCGAGTTCGTAGAACAGTTCGGTCAGGGTTTCTTTGATGCTCATGATTTCTCTTTCTTGGTTAGTGATACGAGGAATGGGGGGAAGTGACGGAACTTCGAGTGCTGCCAGGTGCCACCGATGACAGTGATCCAGAGCGGCTCGTTGTCCTCGTCGAGGCGCACGGAGTAGAACGTGAACTTGCCACGATGCCCTGCGACCTTGACCGCATCACCTCGTTCGAAGCCGTTCCATGTGCTCAGGACGTTGCCCTTGATTATCGGCACGCCTCCTCCTTGTCTCTCTCGGTGTAGTAGTCGAAGGCCTTGTCGAGGCAGTCATCGCAGACGAACATGAAGGCGAACATCCTCCCCCATGTGTATTGGGCGCACCACTTGCAGAAGCTCATCGTGTCACCTGATTCCACCAGCGAGCCTGCTCAGCCTGCTCCTCGGCGGTGCGAGTACCTGGCACGATGCATCCGAACATCATGCAGTGCTTCACTAACTGCTCGCATTTCATGCACTTCATTTGTCCTCCTCAGAACGTCGGCGCTGTGCCGATACCTAAACTCTAGTGTCCTACGCTAGGACAAGTCAAGTATTAAAGAAAGAAACCCCCCTCGGCTGATGAATTCCGAGGGGGGTTCTTAGAGCCTGAGGAGGGCTGGGCTTCTTTTTTCTCGCCCGTCACATTGTATTAGGCGTGTGTGTATTCCTCGAATAGTTGCGCCGGGGTGACGGTGTAGATGTCGCCCCAGTTGTGCAGCCAGCCAGCGAAGCGAAGCGACTCAGCGACGAGGGCTGAGCAGATCCACGTATTACGGCGACGGAATGCAGGCCACCAGTTCGGCGAGGCGATGTCCAGCACCAGGCTAAAGATGCTCAGGAAGCCGTAGCGACTGCCGACCTGCGCACGAGCGAAGTCGAGTATGTCGTTGCGTGAGTGATTCGGCTGGGGAGCGACGAGGACGTACTCACCGACTGTCTCGATGAGCTTGTCGTTCGTCACGCCATGCGGCTCCGCTTGGATAATCGTGACAACTGCGTGTCCGTCATCGGCGAGGTATACCCTGTCCACGATAAATGCGTGATTCCAGTGAGACGGCTTCTCTCCCCATCTAATACGCTCGCCGAATCGAATGGCACGCCCCATGATTCCGTTGGAATGGGCGAAGCCGATGTCGCCTGCCTGCGGAATCGCACTCACTTAGCAGCAGGCTCGACCGGCAGAGCGCCGAGGAGCCAAGACAACTTGGGGAACTTCTTCTCCAGCACCTTGACTGCTGAGTAGTAGGCCGTCGAGATGATGGGGAGGAGCACGACGAGCGTGGTCTTGGGGACGTGGTTCTCGAGCTTTGTGAGGTAGGCGATCACTGAGGCGACGGCGATAGGGACGAACGTGCGGATGACGTTCTTGAGGTCGTTGTTCATGCTGCTTCTTTCTTTAGGCATTTGTGACTTTCCGCCTGGAGCACCAGTTGGGGAAGTCGGTTGAATGGGATTGAGGCGAGACTACCCGAGGAGAGCACAATGACTCCCGAGCAGTGGTCGCAGACATAGTGGATGGAGGCCATAGGTCTACGAGTGTAGCGACGTGGTGGTCTAAGTTTCCGACGCTAGGACACTACAGAACGGCGAGGTCGGACCAGCCCCGAGGGTCGTGGTTCCCGACCAGCATCGTAAGCGTGCCAGGTGTGGACCACTTGCCGGTCATGTCGGAATACCATTTAGAGCCACCGTCGAGACTTGGACATTGCGCTCGCCAGAAGGGGCCGTAGTCCTCGAGCGAGAAGTGGTGGCGGTGGGCGGTGATCCATAGTCGAGGCATCACGCCTTCGTCGTATTGCAGACGCTGACTTTGACCTCGAAGCCACTCGAACTCCTTGCCCGTTATCTTGTGCCCGTGCGTGATTGCCACCGGCACGCCGGAGAGTTCAATCATCTGCACCATCTCATCATGAGCAACGTGCCACTCGCTCGGGCCGGTGTCGCCGAAGATGCGCTGGAGCGTGTCGCCGAGGTATCCCCCTACGTTGTCCGAGTCCGAGGTGATGGGCTTGGAGCCACCGTTCCTCGTCCACTCGCCATGATTGCAGAGCACCGAGGCGAAGATGTCGGGGTCGAGTGTCGCTACGCCCTGCGTCCACAGGTCGAGGACGAGGTTGAGCTGCGCTCGCAGGTTGAGCTGCACGGTGAACTGCTGGCTGGCGTAGTTGCCCGAGCATCCCTCGCTGGGGTCGCCCAGGTTGAACACTGCCACCTTCTCGATGTTGCGTCCAGCCTTGCGCAGTTCCTTGATGCGTGCGATGCAGTCCTCGAATGACTTGTGCACTCGGTCTACCGTCGCAGCCACGCCACCGTTCTCGGACTTGCCTATCTGCCAGTCAGCCCAGTTGATGAGGAAGGTGCAGGGCTCGGCAGTTGTGGTGTTGGGCTTTGTCTTCGCCGGTCGCCACTTCTCGACGAGCGAGGTCAGGCGCTCGATGTCCACGTCCGTCAGGGTGGGCGTGCGACGTGCGAAGCGTGCTCGGTAGGAGTAGAGCCAGACAACATCTCGGTCGCCGGACTCGGTGCGCTTGGACTGCTGCCACTTGGACATGCGCACGGTGTCGTCCACCACGAAGAACTCATCGGGGTCGAGCCCGAAGCCCTTGAGGATGTCGTGCCAGTCTGAGGCCAGTTGGATAGGTCGGGTTAGTTCGCCGGTCTGGAACTCACCACCATCGGGCCCGACTTCGACAGATGATCGGATTGACTTCTCAGGACGTGGCTCGAACTCGTCGAGGTTCACTGGCATGGACACTGACCCTTGCGGTGGTTGTAGACCACGTTCTCACGGAACGTCGCCCCTCGGCGTAGTAGCCAGCGAACGATTGCCGCCGTCGAGATGTCGGGCTCGGTTTGCGCTGCTTGGAACTGCTCTTGTTCAGTCGTGCTCAGAGCGGCGACGAACTTCGCCACTATGCAGACTTTCTTTTGTGCATCATGAAACTCGGACAGGTCTACCATTGGGGCCTCCTCAGTTCTCCGCACCATGAAACTATCAGAAGCCTGTTGGCGATACGGTGATTTCGCCCTGCCAGACGGCTGAGGTCTTGGTGGTGTCAGTGCCTGTGAACGGCTGGCCTGACCAGATGACCGACCAGACTCCAGCCTTGCCGGTGGTCGAGAGGTCGGCGTGGTACTTGCCCGTGCCATCTCGGACGATGGTGCCGGTGGGGTCGCCCGAGCCGTTGGTGTAGGTGTAGGTTGCGGCGGTCTGACCTGACACGCTGACCTGGAGCGTCACCACGTCAGGGTCTACTACCGTCCCAGTGATGCTGGTGAAGGGGTAGTCGTTCGTGCTCAGGCGCAGGGTGGCCCCAGCGAAGTAGGTATAACTAGACATGAACTGTTCCTTTGACTGAGGCGGCCTCGTCGGTGCCGGTGACTGTTGCTTGGTACTTCGTGCCTCGAACTGAGGCGGTGTAGATCGTGCCGGTGACGGTGCCCGAGTAGGCCTTGTTCTTCACCGTAGCGACCAACACTGTGCCAATAACCGTGCCAGGTGATGATGGGGGGAAGTAATAGATTGCCGTGCCGGAACCAGCGAACGCTCCGAGGAGTGCGCCGAGTGCTTGGATAGCCCCGACTGCGTTGCCCTGAAAGGCCCCTGAAAGGCCCCCAGAGGCGAGCAATCGTGCCGACCCTGTGCCGGTGAACGAGTACGAGCCAGAGGCACTAGCGGCGATGGTTCCCGAAGCGGAAGCGGAGAACGCCCCCGACAGCGAGCCTGCATCCACCAAGTAGTCGGCTGACGATCCATTGAACGAGCCGACCAGCGAGCCAGTCGAGGTGATGCTCGAGGTCGTGCTTGCGCCGGTGTAGGAATACGAGCCTGAGCCCTTTGCCTGAATGATCGCACTCGCCGAGCCGGAGAACGAACCGGACAACGAGCTGGTGCTAACGACGCTTGCCGATGATGCACCAACGTAGGAGAAAGCACCCGAGCCGGTCGGCGTGAGGTTATTTGATGTCGAAGCCCACTGAAGCGAGCCCCATCGAGTTGCACCCCAGCCGGAGGTCGCCATTCAAGTCTCCTTTAGGTCAGGGCGTAGTAGATGTTTTGAGCGGATCAATGTGGTTATTCTACGTTAAACCAGCAAGCCAAAGTTGGGCGTTTGTGGTCGTTGGCGTTCCTGAAATTACTGAAGGTAGAGAAGATAAAGATCCGATTGTGCTTGCTCGTAATGTCAGGGTGTTTAAAGTTCCGGTTATGAGGGGGAAATTCACAGTAGCAAAGCCTGCGGCTGTTGAGGTGACGGTCGGGAATCCACCTAAAGCAATCGTTCCGAGCCAATAAGTACCCGAAGTGGTGGGAGTGTAAGCGGTTCCGAAACTTGCAGAAAACGTACCAGACGATGTGGTTGAAGTTGCTGACGTTACCGCTAACTGCGTAGTTGAGTTATAAAGTGCCCACGTCATTGTCGAACTTGCTGCTCCTGCTGTTACTCGCCAAGAGACGGTTGAGTAAGTGACACCTGCCTGCAGATAGACCGCTGTGAAATATGCATAGCCCGAAACAGTGACTACGTTTGAAGTCGTGGCTGACCCTGGATCGAACGTCCACGCCTTAAACCCATTGATAGCAGGGGGCAGAGTAGCCGTAGGCGTTGCCAGCGAGAAGGACGTGCCGTTGGTCGTCAGAACGCCACCGTTTGTTCCCGCACTTGACAGACCGGTACCGCCGTTGCCGATAGGCAGGGTTCCAGTGACTCCAGTAGTCAAAGGCAGACCAGTCACGTTAGTCATCACACCACTCGCCGGAGTTCCGAGTGCCGGAGTGACAAGTGTAGGCGACGTTGAAAGAACGGTGGATCCACTACCAGTTGAGCTCGTGACACCAGTTCCACCGTTGGCAACTGCAAGAGTTCCAGCCAGTGTGATTGCGCCAGACGTAGCAGATGCAGGAGTCAGTCCTGTAGTGCCACCAGCGAACGTAGTGACACCCGTTGTAGACGTGAGCAACGTTGCCGAGGACGGAATTGTCGTTGAGTTGATTGTCCCAGCAGTTGTGTTTCCTGACAGCGTAGGAGTTGTGAGAGTGGGCGACGTGCTGAGGACGACGGAGCCGGAGCCGGTGGAGGTAGTCACACCAGTACCGCCGTTAGCGACCGCAACCGTCCCTGTCACGGTTGTGCTACCCAAATTAACGTTCTGCCAACCAACGCCACCGCTAATCGGTAGAGCCATCAGAACTTGACCGAGTGCGCTCGCATTAGGGACTAACTGAAAGTTGGTGTTATTGCCGGTAAGGATTTGACCAGTTCCAGGCGTTGATGTTTGACCCGTACCACCGTTGGCAACTGGGAGCGTGTTGATTAGTTGGTCGGCGCTGTTCGATGCAACCATGTACCACTGCGAGCCGTTGTAATTGACGAACGAGTACGAGCCATAGGCCGGAACGGTGAACGTCGTCACGCCGGTGGTGGAGCCAAGCGGAATCATTGACGGAGTGAAACTGAGCGTGACCGAGACCGATGCCTTGTTGATGACTGTCCAGTTAGAACCGTCAATAGGATTTGACGGTGCGGTCAAAGTCTGCCCAGTAGTCGAGCCGCCGAAGATTGTTATTTCATTGCGCCCGACCGTCGCCGTCGCTGACCGAAGTTGCAGGTGTGACGAGATGGTGGTGGTCCAAGTGCCAGGAGTTCCAGCAGTAGTGCAGACCCAGATAGTTCCGGTCAAGTCGACGATAAAGTCGCCCACTGCAAATGTACCCGATGAGGGAGCGCCATTCGCCGTGCCGCCGACGTAGCGAGTGGCTGTCGTGGCGTTGCCCACCCCAGTCACCGTTAGGTAAGGCTGACCCTCGATGAGTCCAACTACCGAGGCAACGCTAGGTACAACGTTGATGGTTGAGCCAGAGGCAAAGGAGAACGCAGTCTGTACGCCGTTGTACGATTCAACCGCTCTCGTAATGGTGAGAGTGGTGCCAGACAATGCCGTAGCCAACACAATCTCGTAGTTCGTACCGTCGCTAATCAGGCAATGGTACTGAGCGTTCGTGAAGCCAGTAGCCGAGGCCAGCGAGACCGTGGTGGCGACGTTTGTAATGGACGAAGCCAGCGTTGTGCCGACCCCATTGACCGGAGATTCAGCCATAACTATTCCTTTTCTGGTACGTTTTCAGCTTCAGGCAAAGTCCATGAGGCCGTAGCGGTGCCGATGAAGTCGCCGTCGCTCATTAGGCAATAGCGACGGTCACTGCACCAGTGGCGAAGTTCACGGAGATTCCGGCAGGCAGTGAGCCAGTCAAGCCGGTGGTCGTGCCGCCGCCCTTGTAGTTGCCAGCCGTCAGGGAGTCCCAGATACCGAAGTAGGGGATGCCGCCCGACTCGACAGGGAGGTTCGTGAAGGTCTGCGAGTTGGTCGAAGCCTCCGAACCACCCGATGCCGAGCCGAACGTGATGGCCTGACGAGCGTAGGAGCCACCCGAGATTTCGTTCGTGCCAGTCTGCGCAGGGGTTGCCGAGTGCAGGCTGAGGTAGTAGGTCGTCGAGGGGACGAAGATGGCGGCGATTGCCGTGTTCTCCGATGCGACTGCGAGTAGTGCCATTAGTGCTCCTTAGTTGTCGATGATGAGGGACTTAGTAATCTCAGGTCAGGGCGTAGTAGACGACAGACCCAGAGCCACCAGTTGAGTACGTTGTGCCGATGGTTGCAGGGGTAGGCGACCCAGTAATCGTTGCTGCTTGCAGTGGTGGGTTGTTGCTATTGGCAACAGGCGTCATGCCGTTCGCAGCGATGGTCGGCATTGTTGTTGCCGTGATGCAGGCTCCGACGTAGTAGATCCCCGTCGCAGGAACGGTGTACGTCGTCGAAGCACCCGAGGCGACAGTGGCGATGGGCCATGTGAAGTAGGACGAAGCAGCCAGCGAGTTCAGGTTCTGCTGAGCGGTGGCAGCGACCAGCGTGAAGGTGGAGTAATTAGCATTTGGCGTGAACAGTCCAGCCCACGTTCCGGTGACCGTTGCGCCTGCGGTGGTGTAGGTGCAGAAGGTGATGTTGCTTACGACTTGACCAGCGTACAAATACACTGCCGCAGTACGAAGTGTACCCGAGACTGGCGTGACGTTTCCATTGACGAACGTCCGAGGCAAGCTCTCTGCAACGTTATTGCCAATCGCTGAGCCGTAAGCAAGGGCCTGAATCTGTGAGTTCACGCCACCCTGCACCGAGGTCGATACGACGGAGACCTGACCGGAGCCGTAGCCACCGATTTCGTGCTTGGCGATGGTCGTTCCGTTGTAGCCTCGTCCGTTGCCCTGGCTCGAAGCGTAGATCGTGACCTTGTTGTCGTTGTAGTTGGCAGCCGAGCAGAGAATCTGCTCGCTGTCCACCTGAATCACGAACGGGCCGGAGGTGCCGAGCGGAATAGTCGTCGGGTTGCCGCTTGAGTCCACTTGGTAGAGCCCCTTGAGGCTGTAGAGCGTAATGGTCTCATTGTTCTTGTAGGTTGAGGCAATCGGGCCCACGAGCCATGTAGTTGGCTCAGTCAGAAGCGGAGCCACGAGGTTGTTCACTGGTAAGGTCATTTAGGTTCTCCTAGTTTGATTTGGTACAGCATTTCTTTGTGGTCGGCGAGCATCTGCTTCGTGGCCTCAGAGACCTCGAGGTGATACTTCGCCAGTTCTGACGAGATGCGATCTGCACGCTTCGCAGCGATGAGCAGAATCGCCCCCTGTAATCCTGCCAGTGTCGAGAGCAGAAGGTTCAGCAGAATGAAGGGGAACGGGTCGAATCCATTGACGCACATGTTGTACGTCATCCATACAGCCATGAAGCCGACGAAGCCGAACACGAAGGGCCACGAGCCCATGCCGTGCCTCATGCGGTCGGCGGCCTTCTCGCCTAGTGTGCGGTCATCCCCCGAGCGAACGGCTGGGTGGAAGTCCCAGTGACCGATGCGCTTCACAGGCCCTCGTGCGCCCCGAGGTGACGGTCAATCTTTGCGTCCGTAGAGTCGAGCTTGAGGTCGAGTTTGGTCAGTGCGCTTTCGATGCGGTCAATTGCGTCTCGCATGGACGAGCCGTGATTGGGCTTGTATTGCGCTTTGATTTCCTCAATCTCCGAGGCGAGGCGCTCGGCAGCGAGGTCTGAGGCACGAGTAGCGATGCGGTGGTGGAGGAATTGCTTGACCTGGTTGATGGTCTTGAACGTACCCCAGACGAAGCCGAGGAAGAAGCCGATGCTGACGATGAAGTTAATCCACCAGTTAGCGGTGTTGAGCGACAATCCCAGCATCATGATTTGGGCTCGAAGGGTCGGACCTCGTGGCCTTCCACCTGTGGGACTACCTTCGTCAGGTCGGGCGTGGCGACCTTGAGGATGTCGGGCGTGCGAGGCGTGCCAGCGATGCCGGTGTGGAAGCGCAGATAACGCTGAGGCTGGCGACCGTCTTGGCTGACGTGAACGAGCGAGGGGTCGCCCTGCTGACCGTGCGAGATGGTCAAGGGGTCCGGACCGGCCTGCACGATGAGCGATGTGTGCCAGCCCGTTGATGGGCCGTAGACCACAACGTCGCCAGGCTGGACTTGTGCGAGGGGAATCTCGAGACCGTGAGTGAGCAGGGTGCCGGTGTAGCCGGTGTGGTTGTAGCCCAGCCCGTTCGGGTCGTCGGCTCCGGCGATCCAGTAGCACCACGTCACGAAGGCTGAGCAGTCAGCGTTGATGGGGAACTGCGGGGGGAATACGCCGATGGCACTCATGCGCAGAGGCCCCTCGGTGTAGTTGAAGTGTGCGCTGTTTGCGTGAGCCCACTGCGCCCATGCGACGATTGCTTGGCGTGTGTCGTTCATGATTCTCCTTAGTTGATGCCGATAACGGTGATGTGGGCGTAGGCGACAGTCATGGAGGCGCTGCCGCCGGTCTTTGCGAAGAGGTAGAGGCTAAAGGGCTGGGTGTCGGGGGCGTTGTAGATGAACGAGCCCGAGAACGATGCGGCCTGTGTCGCCTTTGTGAAGCCAATCTGGTAATCCATGATGAGTGGGGAGGGGGTCAGGGTCGGGTCTGGGTTGAGACTGAGAGCGGCGTAGACCTGCGTGTCTGCCGAGGGCAGGGAACTGGTCTCGCCGAAGTTGAACAGGATGAGGTAGCGCAGGAAGCCAGCAGGCGCAGTGTTTGGGCCGGTGTAGGTGGCGATGCTTGTGAGTGCGCCGAGGTTGGTGTAGTTCGTGGTGACACTTTTGCCCGTGTTGCTCGGCGTGCCGCTATCCCACGCCCCACCCTGTCGCCAGAAAGAAGCGTCTGAGCCGTCGCCCAGTGAGGTCAGTGATGAGCCGAAGTTCGAGGAGTTCTTTATGACCATTAGTTGTGTACCGGATAGGGGTCGAGGACGA
>Ga0208382_1000544_pt1 | contig 12362 bp, 14 predicted proteins | sample CryBogCBE28Sep08_FD_184582 | JGI IMG/M metagenome (GOLD analysis project Ga0208382, IMG submission 184582) | Freshwater microbial communities from Crystal Bog, Wisconsin, USA - CBE28Sep08 (SPAdes) | ecosystem: Environmental > Aquatic > Freshwater > Lake | place: Crystal Bog, Wisconsin, USA...
GGTATTGCTGGCATTACACTTAATGCGCATGCTGGATATCAGTATGTTGCCAATAATGCACCTGGATATAACTTTAGCTATACCGATTGGAAATTAGGCTTGACTAAAGATTTCGGCGGCGGCTTATCAGGAGCGATCGCATATGTAGGAACAAATGCTAAGACATATGCTGGTAGTCCAGTGTATGCAACACCACAAAATTCAAATGCCGGTAAAGCAGGTGGTTTGATCTCCCTTACTAAAGCTTTCTAACTCATTTTCCTGAACGGAGAAACGTATGAAATTAATTACCGCAATCATCAAGCCCTTCAAGCTTGACGAAGTGCGCGAAGCTCTCTCGGAAGTGGGAGTTTCGGGCATTACCGTTACTGAAGTTAAAGGCTTTGGACGTCAAAAGGGTCACACCGAGTTGTATCGCGGTGCTGAGTATGTAGTTGATTTTTTGCCTAAGGTAAAAATTGAAGCTGCTGTTGAAGATGGCATCTTGGAGCGTGCAATTGAAGCAATTGAAAAAGCTGCACGTACAGGCAAGATTGGTGATGGCAAGATTTTTGTCTCCCCAGTTGAGCACGTCATTCGCATTCGCACCGGTGAAACCGGCGCGTCAGCACTTTAAAGAGAGGTTCAAAATGTTAACTTGGATGAAACGACTCGTTGCTGGTAGTGCCGTAGCTTTGGCTATTGGCGCAGCTGGTGTGATGGTAACTTCGCCAGCGCATGCTGATGAAGCTAAAAAACCTGCAGTAACTGCTCCTGCCGCGGCTCCTGCTGCTGCAGCTCCAGCAGCTCCTGCTTTAGTTCCTAATAAGGGCGATACTGCCTGGATGTTGGTTTCTACAGCACTCGTGCTGTTGATGACACTTCCTGGTTTGGCTTTGTTCTACGGCGGTTTAACACGTAGCAAAAATATCCTTTCAATCTGCATGCAATGTTTCATGGTCTTCTCCGTGATTACAGTTCTGTGGGCGCTTTATGGCTACAGTTTTGCATTCACAGAGGGTGGGGCATTCGTTGGTGGGCTTGATCGTCTCTTCTTGGCCGGTATGACTCCAGACTCAGTAGCAGCTACCTTTAGTAAAGGTGTTGTGATTCCTGAGTATGTATTCATGGCATTCCAAGCAGTATTTGCGACGATTACTTGCTGCTTGATCATTGGTTCCTTTGCTGAGCGCGCTAAGTTCTCTGCAATTTTGGTATTCATGATCATCTGGTTCACATTCAGCTACTTACCAATCGCTCACATGGTTTGGTTCTGGCCTGGTCCTGACGACATCAAAGATGCTGCATCACTCGAGGCAATTACTGCTCGCGCTGGTTGGTTGTGGCAAAAAGGTGTTCTCGACTTTGCTGGCGGTACTGTTGTGCATATCAACGCTGCGATCGCTGGCTTGGTGGGTTCTTATGTCATCGGCAAGCGTGTTGGTTACGGCAAAGAAGCAATGAAGCCACATAACCTCGTTTATGTCATGTCTGGTGCTGCACTCTTGTGGTTTGGCTGGTTTGGTTTCAACGCTGGTTCAGCACTTGAAGCAAACGGTAGTGCTGCATTGGCATTCGTAAATACTTATTTGGCTACTGCTGCTGCTGTATTGGGCTGGTCTGTTGCTGAGTGGGTTCTCAAAGGTAAGCCTTCCATGTTGGGTGCTGCTTCAGGTTGCGTAGCTGGTTTAGTTGCTATTACTCCTGCTGCTGGTTTTGTTGGCCCAATGGGTTCACTCGTAATCGGTGTATTTGCTGGCGTAATTTGCCTCTGGGGTGTAACTGGTCTCAAGAAAATCTTGGGTTCAGATGACAGCTTGGATGTATTCGGTGTACACGGTGTTGGCGGTATCTCCGGTGCATTGTTGACTGGTGTCTTCGCTGATCCAGCTTTGGGTGGCACAGGTATCTGGGATTACGTAGCGAATGCTGCTGCTCCTGACTACTCAATCGCTAGCCAATTGTGGATTCAGGCTCAAGGCGTTATCACTACCTTGATCTGGTCTGGCGTGGTTTCCTTCATTGCCTTCAAATTGATCGATATCGTGATTGGTTTGCGCGTTAAGGAAGATGAAGAGCGCGAAGGCTTGGATATCAGCTCACATGGTGAGTCTGCCTACGAGTCTTAATCTGTAGATTTACCCCTCACTGGGCAATCTTGGTTGGTTGCCTAGTTTTTAAGCGCGGGATCCTTGGATCCCGCGTCTTTCTTTTAAAAATCTTACAATGGTGGAATGGTTCCACATCTCATTACTGCCCTTAGCGGCCCCTTGCTCGAATTAGAGTCCAAGGTCTTAGAAGCTACTCCAACTATTGAGCGCTGGTTTCGGCTTGAGTGGCAGGAGCATACCCCGCCTTTTTATTGTTCAGTAGACCTTCGGAATGCCGGTTTTAAGTTAGCCCCTGTAGATACCAACCTATTTCCAGGCGGATTTAATAACTTATCTCCCCAAATGTTGCCCTTAGCTGTGCAAGCAGCCATGGCGGCAATTGAGAAGATTTGTCCAGAGGCAAAAAACTTACTGTTAATTCCTGAACGACACACTCGCAATACTTTCTACCTGCAAAACATTGCACGCCTTTCATCTATCTTGCGCCAGGCTGGTTTGAATGTTCGCTTGGGTACTTTATCGGATGAAATTACAAAGCCAACGTGGATTGATCTGCCAGATGGCAATCGTTTATTAATGGAGCCTTTATCGCGCATTGGTCTGAAGAAGCAGCGTTTAGGTTTGAAAGATTTTGACCCTTGCTCAATTTTGCTCAATAACGACTTATCTGCGGGCATCCCGCCGATATTAGAAAACATTCATGAGCAATATTTACTGCCCGGATTACATGCGGGTTGGCATGTACGCCGGAAGTCAGCGCACTTTTCTGCTTATGAAGAGGTTGCCAAGAAATTTGCTAAGTTGATCAATATTGACCCATGGATGATTAATCCTTATTTCACTAGCTGCTCGAACGTCAATTTTCATGAGCGTAAAGGTGAAGAGGAGCTGCAAACAGCTGTAGAGCAAGTTCTGAAGAAGACTGCCAAAAAATATCGTGAGTACGGTATTAAAGAAAAACCGTATGTCGTTGTAAAAGCAGATGCAGGAACGTATGGCATGGGTGTAATGGTGGTGAATGATCCCGCGCAACTGAAAGGCCTCAATCGTAAAGACCGCAATAAGATGAGTGTGGTCAAAGAAGGCCTAGAGGTGAGCGACGTACTTATTCAAGAGGGTGTTTATACCTTTGAGAAAGTCAATGAGGCCGTAGCAGAGCCAGTTGTCTACATGATTGATCGTTACGTCATTGGTGGCTTCTATCGCGTACATACTGATCGTGGGCCCGATGAGAATCTCAATGCGCCTGGTATGCACTTTGTACCCTTGGCGTTCGAGCAAAACTCCATGCCTGATATGGGTGCTAAGCCTGGTAGTGCAGCCCCAAATCGTTTCTATCTTTATGGTGTAGTGGCTCGCCTAGCCTTGCTGGCAGCCTCCTTAGAGCTTGAGCGCACTGATCCTGATGCAGAAGCTGCATGAGTTTGACACGCATTTATAGATAAATAGAACATGGATTTTTTATTCATCGCTGATCCACTAGAGTCTTTTAAAGTAAGCAAAGACTCTACACTAGCGATGATGCGCGTGGCGCAAGGGGCAGGTCATCGTATGTGGTTTTGCCAAAGCCGTAATTTGCTCTGGAGAGAAAACCTTGCGACCGCGGATTGTCAGTCTTTAGCTATTAAGCCCAGCGGAACATCTTGGTTTTCGTTGGGCGATATTGAAGCTCGCGCCCTGAATACTTTTTCAGCAGTTTTGATGCGCACTGATCCTCCATTTGATATTGAATATCTCAATACCACTTGGTTGCTATCTGCAGCTGTCAGACAGGGTGCAAAAGTGTTTAATAATCCTGAGGCCATTCGGGATCACTCAGAAAAATTATCGATCACGGAATTTCCAGAGCTGATTCCTCCTACTTTGGTCACGCGTGAATTAAGTGCTGTTGATGAATTTCATCGGCAGCATCAAGACATTGTGATTAAACCATTGGATGGCATGGGTGGCATGGGCGTCTTTCGTGTTGGCCCGGATGGTTTAAATTTAGCAAGCATCGTTGAGACCTTGGGTGAGAACGGCACAAGAACTTTGATGACTCAGCGTTTTTTGCCAGAGATTGCGCAAGGTGACAAGCGCGTGCTCTTGATTGGTGGGGAAGTGGTGCCGTTTACGTTGGCGCGCATCCCCCAGGGTAGTGAGATTCGTGGCAACCTTGCAGCAGGCGGCAAGGGTATCGCAATGCCTCTTAGCGCTTCAGAGAAAGCAGTTGCAGAAAAACTAGCCCCCATTTTGAATCAGCGTGGTTTATTCTTGGTTGGATTGGATCTAATTGGTGGCTATGTAACAGAAATTAACGTCACTAGCCCGACTTGTTTTGTAGAGATCACCGAGCAAAGCGGATTTGATGTACCCCAATTTTGGTTAAAAGCTCTTGAGAAAGCATTAGCGTAAATATGACTGGCATTGTCATCGTCGCCCATACTCCAGTTGCTAGCGCAATGCTGGGATTTGCTGAGCATACTTATGGAGTGCTGCCTGAACGTGTGAGGGCTATTGATATTCCCCCTCATGAGGATACTAAGGTTAGCTTTGATCGCGTTATGAAGGCAGCCTACGGTGTAAATAGAGGCAACGGCGTCCTTATTCTGACTGATGTCATGGGCGCAACCCCAGCCAACGTAGCCTCTAAGCTAGAGGCCCTTGGCCCGCTTTCAGGATTAAATGCACCTGTGATTGTGTTGGCGGGATTAAATCTTCCGATGCTGATGCGTTGCATTACTCATCGTGGCGAGGATTTAGAAGAGTTGGCTCAAAAGGCGCTTGCTGGTGGCCAACATGGCATCCTGCGCCTTGGATCAAAAACGTATTCAGAAAAAACTGAACAACAAGGTTAATTATGCCGATTGCTGAGATACAGATTGTGAATAAACTTGGGTTACATGCTCGTGCTTCTGCCAAGCTTTCTCAGTTAGCAGCACAATTTCCTTGTGAAATACTGCTGTCACGTAATGGGCGTCAAATCAATGCTAAGAGCATCATGGGCGTCATGATGTTGGCTGCAGGCATTGGTAGTTCGGTTACTCTGGAAACAGTTGGCGACCAAGCTGATGAAGCAATGCAGGCTTTAACAGCATTAATCAATAACCGTTTTGGTGAGAGTGAATAGGCGTGACTTTTGCTTTGCATGGCATTCCAGTATCAAAGGGCATTGCCATCGGCAAGGCGGTACTGATTTCGCATGCAGCATTAGAGGTAAGTCACTATCTTATTGAGGCAGGTAAGGAAGAGTTCGAATCTCAAAAGTTACTGGATGCTTTTGAACAAGTTCGACTTGAGTTAGAGCAGTTGCGCCGTGGTTTACCAAAAGATGCGCCACAAGAGATGGCAGCATTCTTAGATGTACATGGCATGATTTTGAGTGACCCCGCTTTAGCTGAGAAACCACTCCATCTCATCCGCACTCAACGCTTGAATGCTGCATGGGCGCTCACCACAGAGTTAAATGACCTTCTAGAGCAGTTTTCTGAGATTGAAGATGCTTACCTCAAGGAGCGTGGTAACGATATTCGCCAAGTAGCTGAGCGGGTTCTGAAGGCACTCAACTCGCAACAAAAAGATCCTCTGACAGATTCAGAAATTATTACTTCGAGTGATTTTGGGGTAGATGCCATTATTGTTGCGCATGATATTGCTCCACATGACATGCTGCGTTTTAAAGATCAGTTGTTTACTGGTTTTGTAACGGATCTGGGTGGCAAAACATCCCATACCGCCATTGTTGCCCGTAGCATGGAAATTCCTGCAATTGTGGGGGTTCGCCATGCCAGCGAAATGATTCGCCATGGCGATTGGCTCGTGCTTGATGGGGAGCGCGGTGTAGTGGTGGTTGCTCCAGATGAGCAGCTATTGTCCGAGTACCGGAAGCTACAAACTCAGGCTTTAAAAGAAAGTCGTAAGCTTCAGCAGCTAAAGCACACCGAGACTCGAACAGTTGATAACGTAGACATTCAATTATTTGCCAATATTGAATCTCCCGAAGATGCTACTCATGCAGTTAAATTGGGAGCTGTGGGGGTTGGTTTATTTCGTTCTGAATTTTTATTCATGGACCGTAATCAGGCATTGCCTGATGAGGAGCAGCAGTATCAAGAATATCGCCGCGTAGTGGATCTGATGCATGGTCTACCAGTCAATATTAGGACGATTGACGTTGGTGCTGATAAGGCTTTGGGTGCCGGGGGGGATCTATCGCAAACTGGCACTTCACCTTTAGGTTTGCGTGCAATACGCTGGTCTTTAACAGAGCCTGAAATCTTCTTGACACAGCTTCGGGCAATTTTGCGTGCATCTGCTCATGGTCAGGCGCGCATCATGATTCCAATGCTGGCGCATGCTAAAGAGATTGATGAGACCTTGCGCCTCATTGAAAAAGCTAAGCAACAATTACATGTTAGCGGAAAACCTTTTAATCCCAATATTCAAGTTGGGGCAATGATAGAAATTCCGGCTGCGGCTTTGGTATTACCCCTCTTTATTGATCGTTTTGATTTCTTGTCGATTGGTACGAATGATTTAATTCAGTACACCTTGGCCATTGATCGGGCAGATCATGCGGTGGCGCATTTATATGATCCTTTGCATCCAGCCATTCTCCATTTATTGGCTAGCATTATTGAGCAGGCAAAGCGTGCCAATATACCCATTGCAGTCTGTGGCGAGATGGCTGGGGATCCTTTGATGACAAAGCTATTGCTCGCATTAGGTCTAACAGAATTTTCTATGCACTTCAGTCAGTTATTGCTTGTGAAGCGTGAGATATTAGGAGCCGACGTAGGCCAATTAAAGGCACGTATTCCACGGGTGCTGAAGGCTTATGAGCCAGAGGCACAAGCAAAGGCGCTAGAGCGGCTCTTTGCTTAAGTTGCCTCGCTAATCAAGGATGTACTTAGTGGGTTTGTCCACATACAAGACACTCAGGATTGCGGCTAATCCGAATCTCGTCAATTTGAGTATTGCGCGCATTCCAAAGCAACATACGGCCCACTAAGGGCTCACCAAATCCAATGAGTACTTGTAGCGCTTGGGCTGATTGCATGGCTCCAACGATCCCTACAAGCGGTGAAAAAATTCCCATGCTCGCACAACTCACCTCTTCAAACTGTTCTTCAGGAGAGAAGATGCAGGCATAACAGGGAGAAGTTTTATTGCGCGAATCAAAGACGCTGATTTGACCGTCAAACCGCAGCGCTGATCCTGACACCAGTGGAGCCTGATGCATTACGCAAAGGCGATTGATCATGTGTCGCGTGGCAAAGTTATCTGTGCAATCTAGAACTATGTTGACCGTTGGCAATAGCTGATCTAGCAAGCTATCATCTGCCTTTGCTTCTATGGTGTCGACAACGATTCCAGGATTGAGTCTCTGTAGGAAAGATTTTCCCGATGCCGCTTTGTTTTGCCCAACACTTTCTTGGGTATGCATGATCTGGCGCTGTAGATTAGTAATCTCTACCTGATCGTGGTCGACCAGGGTAATTTTGCCTACCCCTGCTGCGGCGAGATATGGGGCTGCTGCACTTCCAAGCCCACCCGCACCAATAACCAGGGCATGCGCAGTCAGAAGTTTTTCTTGGCCTGCAACATCAATGTCCTCAAGAAGCACATGTCGTGAATAGCGAAGAAGCTGCTCATCATTCATCAGTGATCTCGAGGTAGTTTTGAATTACTCGAGCTTAGAGGATGAGCGTTTGACCGGTTGACCATCAATAAACGCCACTGCTTGTGAAAGCATAAAGTCATCGGCACTACCTAGCTCAGTTGGCTTTTTAGACTTTTCTTTCTCTTTTTCCTCAGGAGTTTTCTTAGCGTTTCTTTCTTCAATACGCTGCATCTCTTCAATGCGACGTTGCTCACGATCTTTGATCAACTTATCTTCAGCTGATTGTTTATTGCGTAAGTGCTTCTCGCTATCAATTTCGCGGGTGATTAAGACATCATCAGGGTCACCATCTTTATTCTGATCAACCGGGATATCTGGCTTAACGCCATATGCCTGAATCGATTTACCACTCGGCGTGTAGTAGTAAGCGGTAGTAATTTTTAGTGCCGAGTCATTGGTCAATGGGCGTACGGTTTGCACTGAGCCTTTACCAAAAGTTGTTTTACCCATGATCGTTGCACGTTTGTAATCTTGCAAAGCTCCGGCAACAATTTCAGAGGCGGATGCAGAATAGGCATTCACTAAAACCACCATCGGTATTTTCTTAAAGAGTGCTGGCACACCAGCTAACGGGTCGCCCGGTTCACTCAGTCGATACATCTCAGGCGTTGCATTAAATACTTGCTTGGAATCAGGAGATTGGCCCTTAGTGGAAACAATTACTGCATCGGCTGGTAAGAAGGCGGCCGCAACTCCAACAGCGCCTTGTAACAAACCGCCACCATTATTTCGCAAGTCTAGGATGACGCCTTTAAGTTTTGGATCTTGTACTGCAATTTCGCTTAACTTCTTAGCAAGATCTGGTACGGTGCGCTCTTGAAAGCTGGTGACACGAACCCATGCAATGTCGTTATCTAAGATTTTTGTTTTAACTGACTGCACTTTAATTTCAGCGCGGGTAATTGTGACAGGGAAAGTCCGCTCTTCACTCTTGCGATAAATAGTGAGCGTAATTTTTGTTCCAGGCGTGCCGCGCATTGTGCGTACGGCCTTATCAAGTGACATCCCACGCACAGGCTTGTCATCGAGGCGAGTAATCAAGTCGCCCGCCTGAAGTCCTGCACGTGCTGCTGGACTATCTTCAATGGGATTGAGGACTTTAACGAGGCCATCCTCTGATGTGATTTCAATTCCAAGGCCAGCAAATTTCCCTGAGGTTTGCTCTTGCATCTCGGAAAAATCTTTTTTGTCTAAGAACGTGGAGTGTGGATCTAAGCTACTAACCATACCCTTAACTGCATCAGTTAAAAGTTGCTTATCTTCAATAGGCTCTACGTACTCCCGTTTAATTTGTGCAAAAACATTTGAGAGGGTTCGTAGCTCATCTAGCGGGAGGGTAGTACTTTGTTGAGCGGTTGCTGACAGTTGAATGGTTGCCGTGACTCCGGCAATAAGACCGACAGAGATCAGGGCAAAGTTCTTAAGAAATCGACGCATGTGTTTGTGTAGCCTTAGTCTAAATAAAAATGTTGAATTGGTTTGAGTTGGTTATCCAATTCATATACGAGTGGTACACCATTTGGAACATTGACTTCCATAATGGCTTCATCAGACATCTGATCTAAATATTTAATCAAAGAGCGGATGCTATTGCCGTGCGCCACCACTAAGACACGTTTACCTGCTTTAAGTGCGGGGGCAATTGATTCATTCCAAAGAGGCAAAACTCGCTCGACGTTGTCTTTCAGGCACTCACCTAAAGGAATATCGGAGGCATTGAGCTTTGCATAGCGCGGGTCATTTTGGGGGTTGCGCTCATCGCCGGCCTCCAGCAATGGAGGGCGAATGTCATAAGAGCGACGCCAAATGTGGACCTGTTTATCACCATATTGAGCAGCTGTTTCAGCTTTATTCAGGCCGGTGAGGGCGCCATAGTGACGTTCATTGAGCCGCCAGCTATGTACAACAGGGATCCACATGAGATCCATGGTGTCTTGCACATGCCATAGCGTGCGAATGGCGCGTCTTAAAACAGAGGTATAGGCGACATCAAACTCATAGCCCGCTTTACGTAGATTTTCACCTGCAGAAAGGGCTTGCTCCGCCCCCTTTGGGGTGAGGTCAACATCCGCCCAGCCAGTAAAGCGGTTTTCAAGGTTCCAAGCGGATTCGCCATGGCGAATAAGGACAAGTTGTTTCATAGAGCCATTCTATAATCCGTTGATGAACTTTCTCACGCAAATTGATAATTTAGCGCTTATTGCCTTATTGGTGGTTTCAGGCATAGCACTCTTCCTACCGACATTATCTACGCTTATTAGCGGAAAAGGCTTGTCGCCCACCGAAGCAACTATTTGGATGAACCGCCGCAAGGCCTATGTTTTCGATCTGCGTCCAGAAGACGCATTTAAGGCCGGGCATTTGCCAGCTGCAAAACATATCAGCGCCAGCCAATTGGCGGCGGGACTGGAAAAAATGAAATTGGACCGTAAACACCCAGTCGTATTAGTTTGTGAGACTGGCAGCCATTCTCGTAAGGCGATTGCCGATGTACAAAAGTTAGGCTTTGCTGAAGTGGCAATGCTTGAAGGCGGCGTTCAGGCTTGGAAGGCTGCTGCGCTCCCCTTGGTCAAGTAAGTAGCCCTGAAAAGTTTGAAAGAAATCATGCCCCAAGTGACTATGTACAGCACCCAAGTTTGCCCTTACTGCGTAATGGCAGAAAAACTACTGCAGAAAAAAGGTGTGGCAAATTTAGAGAAGATTTTGATTGATCGAGATCCTGCCCAGCGCGAGCTGATGATGACTCGTACTGGCCGACGTACGGTGCCACAAATCTATATTGGTGAAATCCATGTTGGCGGCTACGATGATTTAGTGGCCCTAGATCGTGCCGGTCAACTTGACCCACTCCTAGCCTAATATATTCAAGTAATTTATAGAGAAAGTTTGTCATGACTGAAAAATCTTCCGTGGCCCAAGACGGCATTGAAAATTCTAATGAGCCAGGTTTTCGTATTCAGCGAATCTACCTGAAAGATATGTCTTTGGAGCAGCCTAATGCTCCTCAAATCCTATTGGTAGTGGCAGACCCACAAGTGCAGGTAGAGGTTGATGTAGCGGTGAATCGCCTCAGCGATGAAATTTTTGAAGTAGCCTTGATCTCAACCATTACCGCTAGAGTGGATGGAAAAGTTCTTTTCTTGGTTGAGGCAAATCAAGCGGGTATTTTTGAATTTCATAATATTCCAGCAGAGCAAATGGATCCTATGTTGGGAATTGCTTGCCCAACTATTTTGTACCCATATCTGCGCTCGAATATGGCAGACATCATTAGTCGGGCAGGCTTCCAGCCAATCCACTTAAATGAAATCAATTTCCATGGCATGTATGAACATCGTTTGATGCAGGCAGCACAAGCTGCCGAGACTCAAGGGGATGGGGCAAGCGATGAGAGCAAGATTATTCTCCCCAACTAAGCTCACTTAATAGGCCCACAGATCATGAAAGTGACGCTGCTTGGAGCTGGTGCTTGGGGGACTGCCATGGCTGTGCAGGCGTCTAAGCATCTTCAAGAGGGTGACGTTTGTTTATGGTCTCGAAGTTCTGAGCAGGCAAGTGCTATGAATAAGACTGGTGAAAACCAGTCTTATTTACCAGGGGTTGCTCTGCCAAAAAGCTTGTTACTCGAGACTACTTTTGTAGAGGCGATTGGCAGACTTTCTTCTGACGATTTACTGGTGATTGCAACACCGATGTCAGGATTGTCGGAAACCATTGCGAAAGTCTTGGATTTAGCAAGGCGCCCACTCAATATTGTTTGGCTATGCAAAGGCCTTGAGCCCAATACTTCTTTGTTGCCACACCAGGTAGTAGACCGAGAGGATCGTTTACATAGCCATGGTTTAAAGCACACCTATGGCGCACTCTCAGGACCAAGTTTTGCGCGTGAAGTGGGTGAAGGCATGCCCTGCGCGCTGACTGTGGCTAGTGCCTCAGGCAATCTGTGCAACATTGTTCAAACCGCCTTTCATCAAGGCAATATGCGCATCTATGCAAGCGATGATTTGATTGGTGTTGAATTAGGTGGCGCAGTAAAAAACGTATTAGCTATTGCCGCGGGCATTGGCGACGGACTTGATCTTGGATTAAACGCTCGTGCAGCAGTTCTGACGCGTGGGCTCGCTGAGATGATGCGTTTAGTAAAGGCTGCTGGCGGTAAACCAGAAACCTGTATGGGATTGACTGGGGCTGGCGATTTAATCTTAACTGCGACCGGTGATCTCTCACGCAATCGTCGTGTTGGATTATTGCTGGCTGAAGGTAGATCATTGCCAGAGATTTTGCAGGGCTTAGGGCATGTGGCTGAGGGCGTCCTGTGTGCTTCAGCAGTTGGCAAGCTCGCAACTCGGTTGGGTGTAGAGATGCCGATTACCGCCATGATGGGCGAAGTTTTATCTGGCAAGCTATCTGCTAAAGAGGCAGTTAAAAAACTTATGGGACGCGATCCCAAGATTGAAACTTAAAGCCCTCTAGTTTCCGCCTGCGAGGCCATTTTGGCGCCACGCTTCATACACAATGATGGCAACGGTATTCGATAGATTGAGGCTGCGGCTACTGTCTTGCATTGCTAAGCGCATTCTATTGGCGGCGGGAATAGAGTCTCTCACTTC
>Ga0208382_1000546_pt1 | contig 12348 bp, 1 predicted proteins | sample CryBogCBE28Sep08_FD_184582 | JGI IMG/M metagenome (GOLD analysis project Ga0208382, IMG submission 184582) | Freshwater microbial communities from Crystal Bog, Wisconsin, USA - CBE28Sep08 (SPAdes) | ecosystem: Environmental > Aquatic > Freshwater > Lake | place: Crystal Bog, Wisconsin, USA...
ATTCCAGCCATCGTTGCTCGTATGAATAATTTGACAATAATTCGATGGAAATGAATTTAGTGGTGAGATAACTTCGTCATTATGTGAAGCTTTTGTGGTTAGAAACATAACTTTTACGATGACCGATAACCCGCTTTTCACGTGTTACCAACCGAGGTGCTGGAGCTCCGTTTCCGGCAGATGGAAGTACATTGATTCCTCGATAATTGAATGTGTGCCAACTCAGGCTCCTACCATGGTACCTACATCTGCCCCTACAGCGTTCCCAACCCAAATATCATCATCTCAATCTGGCGCAATTTCCTCGGCTTACATTGCGGCGATTGTGGTACTGGTGGTGGTGTTCATGCAGTCGTTTCAGCGGTGGTCTCACTTATCGCAATTGGTTCAGCGTTAAGGCCCAGAAGACGAGAGCTCGAGCGGAGAGGTTGTCGCAGTTGCCGGTACACAGAGCTCTGCTGCATGGAGACTATGACACCGTTAATAGTTTATTGCCGTTGATCCGAGCTAATTTAGGCACAGTGAATGAATTGGATGACGATAGTGACACCGCATTGAAGATTATCCTCTCCCACAAGTGTAAAGGAGCAGTTGACTCTGAGGCTGTGGTACTATTGCTGGAGGCGACGCTACCGTTCGATTCCATAACAGGGGAGCCGTCGGCGGTAGATGTGGAGAGGCCTGGTTGGGTCGACGCAGTTCAACATGACGAGGCTACTGTGGTGAAAGCGGTTAACAAGGTGTTAGAGAAGTACTCGAGTAGCATACGTGATCTGGCGTGTGCGGTGGATGCGAAAGGTCGTAGTTGTTTAGATATTGCATGTCCGACCTGTAAGACCATGATGTTGAAGAAGCTCTACTTGCATGAGAGGTACGAAGTTCAACTAGGACCACCGGAGCATCGGTCAGCGACGAGCGCGGTATATTTCGCCAAGGATCATATTAATATGGTGGATAATAACGTACCTTGTGAGGAAGGATCGCATACAATTAATGACAGAGACCATTCTCCTTCGATCGCTTTGAAGTTTATGAAGAATCGGGACCAGTTCGAAAGAGAAACAGGCATCCGAGCGATGTGTAAGTTTGAAAACAGTTACGTCCTCGATTACATACGCTGTTACAATGGAGATCCCGAAAATCGTATAGTTAGATTAAGTAGTTGAGGACTGAAACAAAAGACAGACCAAAATGAGAGGACACCCCGCATCACCACCTAAACTAAAAACTCTCCAGGAACCAACTGGCAAGTCCCGTGACCGAGTGGAGAGAGCCGAGTGAATGCACTCGGAGAGTTTATGCTAGTCAGCGACTATATCCCCCACTTCCGCTGGCAGCTGGGGGGACCGGGGCCAAAGGGGCGGCCGATCGCGATAAAAACCCGCTAAGCGATAAAGAACCAACCTGTGCGCTGACGATAGGTGGGCGACGTATACCGGCGATAGTCGGGGATCTCGACGCGACCCCGAGCGACGGCGGCGACAAGGGTCACGAACGAGGCTAGGCCCGGCTGGAGAGTAGCGGGGAGCTCGAGCCCGAAAGGAAGAAGGCGGAGTCAGTAGATGTGACAGACCTGCGCAACCTTGAGCAGCGAGCCGGTCCGCAGCAGCGTTGCCGAGGGCCTCGGGAGTAGTCGCGGTGGAGTGAGCCTTGGTCCATCCAATGGATAGGCTGTCGGAGCGCTTGACCAAGGCGATGCCTCGGCGGATACGCTGGACAAGTTCCTTGTTGCAACGACCTTTGACTGGACTATCTGCAAAGAGCCGAACACAAATCTCACTGTCTGTCAGGATGTTGAACTTACGGGGAGAGGTGGGACCGGGGGATCTGGAGGAGAGAATCCATTGAAGGGCATGGTAGAAGGCGCTGAGCTCACCCGTGTTGCTTGTGGGTCGGAGGGCGCCCACCCACGCTCTATCGGAGCGGTCGGAGACTACAGGGCCCCAGAGGTCCACGATCGAGTCAGCATGGTGGTGGCAGATGTGGACACCCCAGCCCGCGGTGCCTAAGGCCTTGGACGCCGAGCCGTCTGTGAATATGGTAGCAGTGGGATCTGGAAGAGGGGGCTGACCTAGTGTCACCACTGACTGTACGAAGCTCTCCGCCTTCTGTCGTGTCTTGAATCTCTTGACATCGTTCGGGACACCGAGAGTTTGGAGCTGTGCTTCCTTCCAGGAGGTGTACACCCCCGGAACGTGGCCTAGACGTACGCCATAGAAGAGCTTTGGTTCCACTGACAGCCGAGGTTGGTAGGGCTTGAATTTCCGCTGAAAGTACCGAAGTAAACCAGGGTCGGATGAGGGTAGAGCGGCCGCCGCTTCGAGATACTTGGCTTGTTTCCGCATCTCCCAGATCCCGTCAATACGAGAGACGAGTTGACGACTGAAGGTGGTCAGGACTGCGTCGATGGCAGCCGAGGAGTCCGTAGGAAGTAGGGCCGAAGAGAGTTGGTCGAGTTGAGCGGTGCTCCAGTTGCCGAGGCAGATCCTGTGGCCCTCAGGGGAGCGAACTAGCTCCAGGACACGAGGGATCAGACGACGTTCGAGGTCGGAGTCCAGGGAGTACTGCGCCAGAGTTGTATCCGAGACCTTGCGGCCTTGAACTAGCAGGGGGTGGGAACAAAGGCGAAAAACGTGGTCGTAGGTGTCCCCTGAGGTACTGTCGGGGGAGCAGCAGAGCGTACACGTGAGAAGTTGAGACCGGCTCTCATTAGTGCGGGCCCCCTTGCACTGGTTGTGCCCGATGGTCCAGTGACGTTCGTGAAGGAGCTTTTCATAGTGGCTGCGGGTGCCTTGGGGAAGGGACACGAGGTTGAGCACTTTGGCAGCGTAGGGGAAGGTGGTATCTTCCCAGATAGGTGGGTCAGCTCGAAGAGTACGGCTGGCGTCCCGCGAGCGTTGAGCTTGAAGGAGACGAGACGCCTGTATTCGATTTTCGAGAGGTACCAGTAACGGGGTGCCTGTGAAGATGTCGCGCCAGGTCCAGGTATCACGGAGGAGTCCAACAGGGAGACAGTGCGAGAGAGAGTGAGACGTGAGGGCCATTTCAGAGAAAGGGGAGACCGCTGCCGCGTCGAAGCTGAGTTGGGACGGGGAGATTCCAGTGACCGCGTAGACCTGGGCGAAGTACATTCCCAATTGAGCACAGGCAAGGCTGGGGGAGAACTCCTTGGGTGGGGAGACGTGATCGTAGCTGACGAGAGGGGAGGCCTGAAGTTGCGCTAGCTCGTGCAGCCATTCCGTGACTTCATTGGAGTATGTGGTCGGGGGGGACCGAAGAGACCGGAGTAACGTTGGGTCTGGGAGGTGAATGCACAGAGAAGATGGGTGTTCCGAGGTGTCATGGTCCCAGAGAGCCCGAAGGATACCCGTCAAAAGGATGGCATGGTTGGATGGTCGGGGGAGAAGTTTCTCCACCGCTTCGTGGAATAACGCCGCGGTCCAGGAGAGATGGTCGTGGGTGTACAAAAGACATAGACTAATGCGAAAGGTGCCATAGTTGACAGCACTGTGTAATGGGGAGAAGCCTGTACTGGTGTGCAAGGCGAGGTAAACATGCAGAGGGCCTGCCGACTCCCCTCCGCAGGTCGGAATAAGCGGGACCGGGGCAGTGAGCCACGGGGTCGGGGCCGCCATTCCGACATAGGAGGGGGGTAGGTATGCCGACGAACGATAAATTTCGACAATGTCCGGAAGGGTGTGAAGGTCAGAAAGCCCGCCCGGGACTGCTCCGGGGAGAGTGGGGCGGCCAGTGGAGCTGGTGAGCGTAAGAAGCGTCGCCTTCAGGTCGGTGGGCATGCCACCAAATATCTCGGAAAACCACCCTGCCGTCATGGTGGGACCCATGTACGTCCAAACAGGGGAGGGATGGCGAAGTATTGAGGATCGAGGAGGTGTGGAAACTGGGTCGGGAAGATGCCAGTGACGGTATAGGATTGTGACCACGAAGCCGGCAGTGGTGGATGTCGTGGAGACGTGAAGGATCTCCGTGATTTTGGTAGAGGCTGCAAGAAAGCTGTTCGCGGTGAGATGCCAGGCTTGTCCTGGGAGGAGCGGGACGGCAAGATCCGTGGGAAGCTGGAGGGTGGGCAAGGAGCGCTCCAGGATACGGGGACCATGAAGGACCTCCCGCCAGCACCATGACTGAAGCTGGGTGTCCCATTGCACTAGGTCTCCATACGAGGAGAGGTGAAACGCGTGCAAACACTTGATGTTGGAGGGACTCCAGGTGTGGCCGGGAAGAGGGGAGCCCAGAAGAGATTGATGCAACGGAGGGTAAGCCGAGGCGGCGGGGAACGAACATTGTTTGGTCACGCAGGCATTGCCCTTCCAGCCAAAGGCGATCAGACTGGACACCCAGAAGCCAGGACGTGCATCTTGAGGAGTGACGGCCGAAAGGGGCACGGTGTGAGACAGACGATGTCCCCGGCGCAGGAGGGCGTCCGCCGCCCAGCGCGTCCACGTGTCCTCCGAGTGTAAAGCACGGTTGAGACAGGAACGCTTACGGTGCTGAATGAGGACCGATATGCGTTGGTAACCTTGACCCCCGACGGAGGCAGGCTGATACAAATTTTCCGTCTGGGAGGAGCGGAGATTCTTGGTGCGACGTCTAATTTCGGGGGCGAAGAGACGATCAAGTTCTTCACATTCGGGCAAGGACCAGGCCGACAAAACTCCGACGTACGCGCCGCGATTGTAAAGGCATTTGGCGATCACCGTGTTGACCGCTCGCGCTGAGGCTTTCTTGATGGAAATGGCGCGGAGAGATACGATCAGTTTCTTTTTCATTAGGGCCAGAGACGTGGAGTCGCCGGGATTGATGGGGTACTCCACACCAAGACTGCGAAAAGTGCCTTGGGTTTTCAACGCAATGGGGTGAGGTACCCACCCCATGGTATGAACAAACAGCAGCGCAGGCTCCGACGGGGGAGACTCACGACCACAGAAGTGAAATGCGCGCAGTTTGTGCGTGGCAATCGTCAAGTTGAACACCGAGGCGTACGTGGAGACGAGATCTGCAGTCCGTTGAAGGCCTTCTAAAGTAGCTCCGAAGGACTGGAGGTCGTCCGCGTAGCATATGTCTCTGGCGTCATATTGGGAACCATCGGGGCGGCGCAGACGAAAGTGATGTGCCGTAGAGGGAGTGCGTTCAAGCATACACAGGAGGACATCGAAGACTGCTAGCCAGGTGAAGGGACTATGGATGTCCCCTTGCCCCGTCCCGCGTTCTGGATTGAATGCAAGATCCTTGATGCCGTCCAGGCCATCCAGATCCCAAGAGGTCAGGGCGTGAGGGGTGCGGACAATCGTAAATCCGGCCGTGTCCAGTGCCACTAGCCACTGCGCGATCTCAAGGGGAACACCTAGCCGTTGCCAGCACAGAAGAATTAGCGGCTTCGAAACGGAGTCGAAGGCCTTCTTCATGTCCCAGGAGCATCCGTAGAGGGGCGTTTGTTCATCCCAGGCAGTTTCCAGCGTGTTCAGGAGTTGAAGATTTGCGGTGTCGGTGCCTCGTTTGGGGAGGTAACCATGCTGATTCGCCGACAAAATACCGTGCTTCTGGAGGGAATTCGTAACCTGTTGAACTACAAGCCCAGTCCACAGTTTGCGAAGCACCTCCATAAGCATAATCGGTCGGACGTCTTGAATTTTCTGAGAGGATCCTTTGGGGATCGGCACGAGCCACTTCCATTTCCAGGATGCCGGGAAGGATTGGTTGGTCCACATGAGGACTAGACAATTGTATGCTTCCTCAATCATGTCAGGAGGCCAGTTCTGAATATGTTTATATTGCAAACCAGAGGGCCCTCCCGAAGAATGACCAGCCTTCGAGTGAATGATCGCTGTGAATTGATCAAGGGTCGGGGGGATCTGGAGCAGGGATTGCAGGTCTGCAGTCACCTGGGAGCGGTTAGGAACGTGGCGGAGCGCTTGCCAAAGAGCGTGAAGAGTGTCCGGGCGGTCTCCAGTAGGAGGTGGAATATTCAAACCGGAGTGCCGGCGCTGAAAGTCGTCATAGGTGCCCGTCAGGATGTCATCCCATTGCAAGGAGCCGTCATGTAGGTCAGGAGCCGAAGTCGGTTGAGCTTGGAAATGAATTCGGAACATCTCGGTCATGTACGTGTGAAGATCTGCCGGAGTCGTCGGTGCAAGCTCAGGGGAACCAAAATCATACTGTTCGAAAGGGATTTCGGGCTGGAGCTCGTTGAGCAACGATTGTATGCCAAGATGCATGTTGGCGCCCGCGATGTTGTCTTCACGTTGCGCGATATGGGGCGAGAGGCGAATTGCACGCTCCTTATTTTTTCTGGCATGTAAATTGGACAGGAGAAGTCGGAAATTAGACACAGCAGCCAGTTTGAGACCGTTGAGGTTGGAGACATCTTGTGTCCGCCACGCCTGTGGGGTAAGACCGGTGCCCCACACCTCGGGGGGGACGCCGTGGTGAAAATCCAGTGACTCGACCACTCGTTCCCAGGTGCCGACTGCCCTGGAGATGCCGAGTTGAATGTCCAAGGGGGTCGTCCACGCTCGGAGACGGCGAGGAAGGGGCAGCACTCCCAGGTGACGCTGGATCTTTACGACGGCATCCGTCTGGGCTTGGAGCGCTGCAAACGTGGGGCTCCAGTGCTCTTTGTAACGGTTCCGGCACTTCCATTTCTTACGATCAGGGGCCGCCGCCAGCGTAATGTCCGTTAAATGGAGGAGCTGAGCTTCTGCCACCGCGGTGGAGGATGGAACCGTGTCGAGCCTTACCCAGGCTGCAGTCAGCGATTCCGTGAACTGCTTCAGTTGCGGGGCAGAGGGCCGAAAGCGGCGGAGCTGTAGCGTTTGGGCAAGGCCATAGGCCTGAGTGAACCGAGGACGAGTGGAGACTGGAAGACCGGAGAAGGCCACCACAACAGGGCGGTGGTCCGACATGCTAACCCAAAGCCCCATCCCGCCCGTTTCATATTGAGAGAGGCGCAGTAGGGGGCTATTGAAGAGGACGTGGTCAATTTCAGTGCCTCCGAGGAGGTTGGTGGACGGTCGGGTGATATAATGCAGGCCCCCGGGTAGTTCAGTGTGTCTGGATTTGTAACCGATCGACTCTGCCCATTGTTGAAGGGGTTCTGTGTAGCCCACCCCGTCCGGTCTCCCTTGCCAGCAAGCATTGAAGTCACCACCACATATGGAGTGGTTGCCAGGGACCGAAAGGTGACGCTGAGACCAGTGCTGGATGGTTTGCTGCACGTATTGTAGCGAGCTCTCACGAGAGTGAGTGGTCCGAAGATAGGCGGACAGCCGATGATATAGTCCCCGTTTGGCTCGCTGGTCATATGAGTCCTCCAATGGGAGATCTGTGTCGGTCCCCCGGGGGGGGAAAGGCCAGTATGTGGCAAGGAGCTGAAGTCGGCCGGAGGGTAACCCAATCGTGACTTCGTCCACAAGGCATAATTGCGAGGGATCAGATTTAAAGTTAATGAGGGACGGGCCCCAGCGGTCGTTGAGAATGATCACGTTTCCTCCTACTTTGATGGATTCGCCCGATGTGGTGAGGGGTGAGTCAGTCGGCGAGGAGACTAGACACACCGCCCCTGGACCCAATTCTGCTCTTGTTTCCCGGAGGTAGTAGCGAGATTGAGTCTGGGGCACCCGCGCGTCAATGAGGACAAGGCAGTCCACGCAGGAAGAGGACATGAAAGCCAGGAGTTCAGCCAGCTTGAACCCGTCAAGTCCATTGATATTAAAATAGGTGACCCGAAAGTCATCTGCCGCTCCAGGCTGCCAGTGGTTAGTGAGTTCGAACGCATCGGGCTGGAGGGAGAGGTAATCCTTCAGGGCCTTCGACCCAAACGCGTTGCGGTCTTCAGTTGGTCTGGTCACGTTGGGGAGCGGAGGGTAGAACGGGACGAGGCTGGACGAAACGGTCGGCCCCATTGGAAGGGGCCCAAAAAGTGGAGCCGCAGTGCCTCGGATGTCGCCCCTGGAGTCTAAGAGCGTCAGGTAAGGGAGCCTGGGGGTTCGGTGCAGCAAGGAGCTATGATTGGCTACTTGATACCAGGTAACCGAGGAGGATACCTCGTCGATGACCTGGAGCGGGCCAGAGTACGCTCCCGCCAAAACATAATACAGGACCGGATGGATGACGGGCGTCCCCAAGCGTTGAAACAGCTCAAGGAGACTGGGTACGTACGGAAGGTCAAGGCCCGCAAGGCGGGCGAGGGAGACGCGACGACCGACCCCTCCTAAGGAGTGGGAGTTGTGAATATTCACCATGTCAGTAGGATAACAATCATTGAGCTTCCAGGCATACTGGAGATAACCTTCAGCGCGTTTCCAGAACGTTAGGACCGTGTCGGGCCCATGGTTGTACGTGGCCAGAAGAGCGGTGAGGACAGAGAAGGACCCGCCTGTGGAGCGCAAGGGTTGATAGCCATGCACTGTCAATGTTGCGGGCTGAGGGTCGAGTAGGGCGGTATACCATTCGGGACTGGTACGCCTCCGGACAGCCGCGGAGGGCCAGATGCCCAGTGGTGATCGAAAGTTCACGGGGGGGTCTGGCGGAGCGCGGACGGCCGGGACAAAACGAGGATGGTAAGGCGTGGCCGATGAGTCGTTCGAGCTCGCCGAGGCGGACGGCTCAGGAAAGTCGGCGAGCGTGAGGGCGCGCCCCGGACGAAGCAATAAACTCGTGGAGGGAGGTATCGGTACGGGGGCAGAGCTCAGTTCGGTGGACATGGGATACGGAACTGCCGTGTCAGGAGACAGGTCGGTGGACCAGGGGATAGACCGCGAGAGAGGCAACGGGGGCACTGGGACAGCGGGCGTATTTGAGGCTGAACGTATGACGACCCCAGGTAATCCATGAGCCAGAGTGGTAAGGGTGATGGCAGGCAACTCCGGGATGCACGGGTCATGTATAACGGAGTGCAGAAGCTTCCTGAGCAGGGGGAACAATCGATCCGCCGTGCCTGCAGGAATGTTCCATGGAGAGAAATGTCGGGCAGCTAGCAACCCCTGAAGTGACGAAGATGCAAGTTGTCGGTGCAAGTCTAATACAGGGAGGCGTCCAGTGAGGCGAGCCGTGTCGGAAAGGCCTTGGAGCGAGAACCAATCCGACCACGCGGGTAAGCCCAGGACCGGCTCCCAGAGGCCAACGTGTGGGCAACCTCGGAGAACACGGTGAACGTCCGCGTGGCTGAACCAGAAAGACAGGGGTAAAGTATGTCTGTCACGACGCCTTAGCCAGGAGAGAGTCCCGCGAACCTTGCCCGCAGTGATGGGATCGAGTGGGCCCCGAAGCCATCCCGCAAGCCGGGACTGAAAGCGAGAGAGGGATTCTGCGGAGTTAAAGTATTCCGGTGTCGATAGGGACGGCCGCCAAGTGGTGGAAGCTTCACAAAGCGCAAGGGCGGCAAATTGGAGTCCACAGGAGCCGTCGGGTCTACATATCTGGGTGGGAATGGAAGACGGAGAGACATGCACGGCGCAACCGACGGGGATGGAGCCGTCATAGACCATCTGCCATAAAGCGTCTTCGAGAGCGTCGGACGGAAGGGACAGGTCCTGTAACGTTTTCGATGGAAATAGCCAAACCCGTAGATTTCCGTCGTGGAAAACTAAGGGTTGCCGTAGCCGGGAACGGGAGAGAACAGACAGAGCCGGCTCCGCGAGCGCGGGGTCAGGTGGAGTGAACGCTGTAGCACTGCCGGAGGTGAAGGCGAATGGGCCGGTGTCCCCTAACGGATCGGACGACACCTGAGTAGGAGGAGCTATAGAGTCTGCTGGGGATAGTGCGTCCTGAGCGAGTGGCCAGGGGTCGAGGCCGCAGTATAGAGATGCTGCTGCCGGACTGGGACACTGCTCAGGAAGGACTGGGGTACAATCTATTGGGCTGAGAGGTTCTGAGTTCTGAGAGCCCAGGGGGGGCTCGAAGACTTCCAAAGGCGGCGGGGGGAGAATCATGTCAAGCAAGTTCTGGAAGGAGGCGAGGAATTTCTGGAGGTACAATGCAGGTCCGTCAAAAGGGTAAAAATGCCCTGCGCGTAGAACTGATGGTCGGTTCATGTCTCGCAGGATCATGTGGAGTTCGGTGCTGGAGAAATACAAATGTCGGTCAGGACAGCGGCGGTCAGCGTACAACGCAGACCATATCCGTCGATGGTGTGGGTCTACCTCAGTGCCTGCCAGCTCTACAAACATAGACGAATTGGTCCCCTCAGGGACAAGAGAGCATACCTCAAGGAGTTCCAAATAATCCTCCAGCTGGCGAATAGGGGTGAAATTATTCGTGGACAGGCCGTCATGCCAGAGTTGTAGGGAGCGTCGAGCGTGCGATCCCGGGAGGGTGCGGGAGGAGATCATCTCTCGCACCGAGAGAAGGACCTCCTGTTTTCGGATGGAATTTCCTACAGTTTGGAATTGAAGATACGGGGTGGGGGAGTCCGCGGCGCTGAAGAGGGGACCCCAGGGGTGTTCTGGTAGCTGCCAATACAGTAAGGCCAGTTGAATTCCACACGAGCCATCGGGTGCACAGACGTGGTACATGTCAGAGGGCTCTTGAAGATGAACCTGTAGTACCGCTTCAGATTGCAAATGAAGAACAAGTGCGTCGCGTTGGATATGGTAAGGGTCCGACGGCTGGAATGGAAGGCCCGCAGGGTCCACGGAGTAATGTAACCGAAAGTCGGGATATGCGACTGTGGTGTATGCTGGCGGAGATAAAGGCCGTGGAGCCGGGGGTGGACACGGGGACAGGAAAGCTCGAATGTTCTGGGTGGAGTCGGCCTCTTTGGAGCCATCTCGGAGAAGACCAGCCTTGCGGAGTTTGGTGACAGAGTGCCGGTACCGACGGATGCAGGCCTGGCGACTGGAAGGCGGTAAGTTCGGCAAATGGTCCAACCAGTAGTCACCCCCATAGCTGGCGTAAAGCTCTTCACCGGCTACAATCTGTACACCAGGAAGGGCCACAATGAAGAGTCTGGTGTCGTCGGTGCCAGGAATGGTATACGGGCAGAGGCGACAATTGATCGTGTTGTCGGCAAAGTTATCATTGACAAAACGACCATAGCACGAGGTGTACTCTTCAGCGTCAATGTCCCATCCGTTGTTTAAGGCGCAAACGTACGCCGATTTGTAGGAGGAGGAAATAACTTGAGAGTGGCGGACCTTGCGGCCCAAATATTCACATATGATTAAGTCGGGAATAGGCCACTTCTTTGTTCGTCCCCGAGCGTCATAACGCGGGAAGAAAATATCCTGCTTAGTGAAGAGACCTTCCCCTTCGAACGGGAGGAGGGTGGGAGCAATACCTACAGGAAGACCTTGATGTGGGATGCGAGGGTCTACTCGAATCTCCTCAAGAGCCCTGGTTGGACCTGGACTCTGAGAAGGAGTGAGTGTAAATGGCGAACAGGTTTCACTTGAAAGGGAGATGCGCGACCGTTTGCCAACATCGTCTTCAGAAGGACGAGGGTCAGGCGAACGGGCAGTTTTGAAGGGACGGTTCCGAGAGGACGTCGTGGTGGGCCGCGGTGGTTTCTTCTTCCGTTTCTTCACCGGGGACGGTGACGGAAACGACGGATCCGAGTACGTGGCTCTGCTACGTTTGACGGGTAAACCTAGTCCCCCCCCAACACAGGAGCCAAGGCTCGCAGAGTTGAGCCAAAGGGCGGATGACAAGGCAGGCTTACGAGACGTCCGGAGACAACGACAACTCTGAGGGCGAAACAGTCGAGACCCCATGTGTCTTTGTTGAAGAGAGGTGACATAGGGCCTGAGGTCCCAAGAGTTGTAGTGAGGACGGGAAAACTCACGATGTCTAATAAAGCCGGGAATATTGCGACGGTGCGCAGGAAGGCAGTGTCGCTGGTAACTGAGTAAAAACGGAAGGAATATGTCGATCTGGTGAAACTTAGGCCCCTCTGAACAGGGGCTGTGAGCTGAGCGCATGTAGGCGTCGCGAAGCGGAGGGACAGGCTTCCCGTCCGGTGGAGAGACAGGTGGAGAAACATGGAGCCTGATTGGGTGCGCACCACCTAAGGGCGAGATAGGGGATGGGGGGCCCGCAAGCTCCTGGAGATCCAAAGCTCGAAAACTGTCCACATGTTGTTTTTCAATCAGTGCTGTTGTGAGCGCCAGTAAGCAGTCTAACGTGAGGGACCGAAAACTGGGGCAGTGAACGCTAGTGAACTCAGGGGTCGCGACATAGTCCTCTTCGTGGGAACTAGAGGAGACCATGATGGTACCTAGAGCTCGGGCTCGGTAGGCAATATACTCTTGGTGATCTGTGTCTGAAGGCAGTACGCACCCCCCTGCAATATCTTGAGACGAAATAAGATCCGCCGCGAAGGAGGCAGGAGAGAGA
>Ga0208382_1000562_pt1 | contig 12086 bp, 10 predicted proteins | sample CryBogCBE28Sep08_FD_184582 | JGI IMG/M metagenome (GOLD analysis project Ga0208382, IMG submission 184582) | Freshwater microbial communities from Crystal Bog, Wisconsin, USA - CBE28Sep08 (SPAdes) | ecosystem: Environmental > Aquatic > Freshwater > Lake | place: Crystal Bog, Wisconsin, USA...
GGACGTAGAGAGCGTAAAGGTCGCAGTATAGAGTAGCGACCAACGGGCAGGGGCGAACCCGACAACCCCATTTTTCAAATGTCTCCATGCGGTGGGGTCTGCGGGAGGTGGGCGTGGGTGGGGTTGGTAGGAGTCCCCAAGTAGATGATGCCGTCCCGCAGGGCGAGGTGATGCGAACACAGGGAGTGGAGAACCTCATTCATCTTCTCGGGTCCCCAGTTGGAGGTGAAGTGGAAGGCAACCGCATCGTCCGTCTCATACATCTGCTGCGAGTGGAGAAGCATCTCTGTCCCGTGCTGCCGATTCAGGACGACCTCACAAAGGAACGAGAGGATGTCAACGAACTCCCCCGTAATCTTCCAGCGATGCTGGTCGGCACCAGGCAGCGGCGTGTGGCATTGACAGATGGTAATCATCCTTACCCTTACGTAGGTTTTACTTTCGTAAACTAAACTCGCATACTGGTAAATGATGGATGGAAAAACGCACATCGGCGATTGCTTGGACTTGGTCAAGCAGTTGGACAATGACAGCATTGACCTCATCATTACGTCGCCACCCTACTACAACAGCGGACACAAATACCAACGAGCCAACGGGTTCCACTACACTGCGGATGTAGGGGAGCCGCTCTATACCATTGAGGACTTCTTTGAAGCCGTCTACCCGAAGTTGAAGCAGGATGCGGTCGTGTGTCTGAACCTGGGCTTCTCCTACGGCGAGACGGGGGTGATGCGTCCCTACGACATCGTGGACCGCCTACGTCGTCGGGGCTACTTCGTCAACGACCAAATCATCTGGCACAAGAACAACCCCATCCCGATGCGGAACCGCCTGACCAATGCCTACGAGCCCATCTTCGTGTTGGGCAAGACCCCGAGGACGCATTACTACACCACCGAGTATACCCACAACGTCTGGAAGCATCCCGTGTCCTCGCAGGGCAACGGGCACTCCGCCACCTTCCCCGAGGAGATTCCGATGGAGTGCTTGAAGCATTTCAGTAAGGAGGGCGACCTCGTGCTGGACCCGTTCATGGGGAGTGGCACGACAGGTCGGGCGTGTGAGAAGATGCGTCGCCGCTGGATTGGATTTGAAATAAACTCTTCCTATGTCAAACGTTGATGGTGAACTGGTTCCGTCCTGCCTTTTCTTGGAGGTGGGTCGTGCGTCTACCTGTTCACATCCGCCGACCTATACGCATCCGCGAGGATGGATGGATGAATAAATAACCTGGACGAGGGGTAATGCGAGTTCTTTCTCTTTTTGATGGCATCTCGTGTGCGAGGGTGGCGTTAGAGAGAGCAGGGCATACCATAGACACATACTACGCATCAGAGGTGGAAGTCAACGCTATAAAGGTCGCACAGAAGAATCATCCAACCACCGTTCAGTTGGGGAGTGTGGTGGGTCTAGTGCCGCCCGAGTGCGACCTGCTGATTGGCGGGTCGCCGTGTATTGACCTCTCCATCGCCAAGAAGAATCGCAAGGGTCTGGAAGGCGAACACTCAGGTCTGTTCTGGGAATGGGTTCGCGTGTGGAAGGAAGCCAAGCCGAAGTGGTGGGTTTTGGAGAACGTCGCCTCCATGCCGAAGAAGGACAGGGACATCATCACGAAGGAGTTGGGGGTAGAGCCAGTGATGTTCAATGCTGCCTTGGTGTCCGCCCAGAGTCGTAAGCGTCTGTTCTGGACGAACATCAAGTTTGACCTGCCCGAGGACAGAGGCATCATGTTGAAGGACATTCTCCAAGCACCCGCCGAGGTGGATGAGCGGATGCTCGTCAAGGGCGGTAAGTCGGCGTGTATTGATGCGAATTACCACAAGGGGTCATCGCTGGAACATGCCATCAAGAAGAAGGTGCGAACGATGGTGAAGGTCGGTCGTGAGATTGGGCGGCGATTGAACGCCGACGGACACCGAGCCGATGCGGACGCTACGCTCACCTACCAGCGACGCATTGAGACCCGTGAGGATGGGAAGTGCGGGACACTCACCAGCGTCCAGAAGGACAACCTTGTCGTGAGCGATGTGGTTCGCAAACTGACCCCCATAGAGTGCGAACGTCTACAAGGTCTTCCCGACAACTATACGGAGGGCATTGCGATGACCCATCGGTATAAGTGCTGTGGGAATGCGTTCAATGTGGACGTCGTGGCTCACATCCTGCGTGGCATACCCAATGGGTAGAAATGGACCCTTTTTGGGACAAACACTCCCTAGGGAAGTTGAAAAAGTGAGATGCGTCTACAAGTTTTTTTTTCGGACACTGATTGAGTCAAAATGGTATAAAATCTACCCGAAACCAAAAGGACGGGTGTAAAGTAGAGTAAATGAGTAAGTGTGAGACCTATTTAGGTCTTGGGAAGTTGTCCTAATTCTTCTACCCATTAGACCTCGGCGTCCTCCTCCTTCTTGGTGTGAGGGAGCAGGGCAATCTGCTTCTCCAACTTGTCCATCTCCTTCCGCAGCCCTTCCAGAGTAGCGACCGCATTCTCTGCTAGTGCCTTGTAGCCGTCCCGCGACTGCTCGGCGACGAGGCAATGTTCCAACGCCTTGTTCCGCTCCCACTCCAGCCCCGCTGCCTCCTCCTCCGCCTTGACCCTCATTCCCACCTCCGCCACCAAGTCCCCGCCCATATGCTCGTGGATGTCGTCAATCACCTTGTGCTCCTGTGCCAGTTGCTCCGCCACCATCTCTTCCAGTCGGTTCAGGTTCTCCACCATGATGTCAATCCACCTGTTCTCGTCGTTGTCCTTGACTCGTCCGCCGACCCCCTTCTGCTTGTGGTTGAGGAGAAGAGTCCGCTGGTCGCTGAATGCCGTGTTCATCTTGTTGTAGGTCGCCATTGTGCTGTCCGTTTGTTTACCCAGCCGCGAATCCGTTTTCCTCGCACGTTTCCAGATTTACCTCGTCCCGTGAGTCGTTTAGATGGTAAATACTTCTTCTAACTAGTAGTTAAATGAAGACCGTGTCCGAGTATATGATGTCCCTTCATAAGGAACTCGTTGAGAAGCGTGGCGTCGCAGACCAGACAGCATCGCAGTATATTCGCTCCCTCTACTCGCTGAACAACAACCGCCCCTTCACCAACCTTGCGTGGCTGAAGAACAAGGAGTCGGTAGACCAGCGTCTGTCGGAGTTCGCCGAGTCCACGCAGAAGACCCTGCTGTCCGTGGTGGTTGCTGCCCTGTCGTCGGTCAAGGACAAGCCGACGTATAAGAAGATTTATGCCCACTACTACAACGAGATGATGATGCGTAGCAAGGAGTCCCGCGAGAAGGACACCAGCATCAAGACGGAGAAGCAGGACAAGAACTGGCTCTCGTGGGATGTGGTCAAGGCACACGAGGAGCGTCTTGCGGAGGAGGTCAAGTCACTCGGAAAGGACGTCAGCGTCGGGCAGTGGGAGGGTCTCCTCTCCTACGCTCTGCTGTCCCTCTTCACGGAGTTTGACCCGCGGCGTAATCAGGACTACCAGTTCATGGACGTAGTGAAGAGCCACAAACAGGCAACGGCTCCCGACCGCAACTACTATGTCCTTGACCCGCCGCACTTCATGTTCCGCAAGTATAAGACCAGCAAGACACACGGAGAGCAGTCGTTCCCAGTGCCCCCCGCCCTTGTCAAGTCGCTGAACCTCTACCTCTCGCACCACCCTGCCCTCGCTGGGAAGAAGGTCACCGCCAAGACCCCTGCGTTTCCGCTTCTCGTCCAGGCGAATGGAACGCCGCTGACCGCCGTGAATGCCATTACCCGTGTCCTCAATCGCATCTTTGGTCGCCGTGTGGGGTCTACGATGCTTCGCCATATTTACCTTTCCAACAAATATGATGTTCAGGAGATGAACGACACCGCCGAGAAGATGGGGCACACGGGAGCGGTTCAGCGGGAGTATTTGAAGGGGGGCGACGAGGACGTCCAGAGCATCACGCTTCCTACGGCTCCGTAAAAACCTTAAACACATTGTCTTTACTTACTACAAATGCCGTATTCCCAACTTGGACAGGACACATCGGTATTGAATGCCTACCCTGACCGCGTGGGCTACTTTGTAGACATCGGGGCGTATGATGGAAAAGAATATTCCAACACCCTGCTGTTAGAGGAGAAGGGATGGACAGGCATCTGTGCGGAGCCGAGCCCTCCCATGTTTGAGGAGTTGAAGAAGAATCGTAAGTTCTGCTTCCTTACGGACAAGGCGGTCTGGCACACGACGGGCGAGACGGTGGAGTTTGCGGTGGTGGAGAGTGGTGGTCAACACGGAATGCTGTCGGGCATCACTGGGTTCTCCACGGGCGAATACAAGGCGGCACAGGACAAGTCCCGTAAGGTTCAGGTCAAGACGGTCTCCCTCAACGACCTGCTCGTCACCGCCAACGCCCCCAAGTTCATGGAATACCTTTCCCTAGACACCGAGGGAACCGAGTATGACATCTTGAAGGCACTTGACTTCTCCAAGTGGGTCTTCGGGCTCATTGACGTGGAGCATAACTTTGAGGAGGCGAAGCGGGAGAGCATCCGTCGGCTCCTAGAAAGCAACGGCTACGTCTTTCTCCGCCAGAACAAGTGGGACGACTGCTACATCCACCACACCCAGACGTCGGAGGTGTCCGTTTAAAACGGATGTAAAATCTTCTTGGCTGGATGTAAGCAAGTATGGACGAAAGTAAAGTAAGTGGCTTTAAGGGAACGCCGCTCAATGGAGTAGTAAGTATGTTGGCTACATACGACCAACTCGGCTGGGCGGTAGTAAGTGGCGACATGGGGTATGACGAGGCGGCGGGGAAGAAGCGGTTTGACTTCCACTCCAAGAGTTGGAAGGACGACCCCGTATGCCGAGAGGGTGCGACGGGGTATGCTCTTCGGACGGGTCCCATCAGCGGGGTCATGGCGATTGACATTGACGACCCGACTCGCCCTCACAACCAGACCCTGATGAAGATGTGCGAGGAGGCAGGAGCCATCAAGCAGGTCACCCGTAAGGGCATCCACTACCTCTTCAAGAGCGACGAACGTCTCCGCACCACGACCAACGCCAAGTTGGCTCTGGACATTCGCAACCTGAACGGGCTGCTCTACGTAGAGCCGAGCCGCTACAATGTTGCGGGACGAACCCAGTTCTACAAGTTCCAGAACCTCCCGACCTCGCCCGACGGGGTTCCCGAGTGTCCGCAGTCCATCGTGGACTTCATCAACTCCATCTTCCGTCCGAACCTTACGACCGAGCAGAGGAAGACCATCCGAGAGACGGTCAAGAAGGAGAATGCTGGGATGGACAAGTTGAAGGTGGACATTAGCAAGACGTCGGAGGACGTTCGGACGGCTCTGATGAGTATTAACGTGGAGCACTGCGAGAACTACTCGGACTGGATTAAGGTCGGACTGGCTCTTCACCACGAGGGTCTGGGCTGGGAGTTGTTTGACGAGTTCAGTCGCCGCAGCCCGAAGTATAGGGAGGGCGAACCCTACCACGTCTACGAGTCCTTTGCCAACCGCCCGACGGAGGAACCCATCTCGCTACGCACCATCTACTGGTGGTTGAAGAACGAGAACGACGCGGTGTTCAAGACCCTGATTAACAAGGAGGAGAACGAGGAGTATATAGCGTTAAAGAAGAAGCACGAGGAGACCTGCTGCGTCATCGGGTCCAAGATTATGTTCCAGCACAGCAACGGGCGGTTTGAAATGATGAGCCACCACGATGCGATTGTCAAGTATATGCCCCACGTCTTCCGACAGTGGGAGGACGGGAAGATGGTCAAGCAGTCCTTCTACCACTGGTGGATGAAGGACCCCACTCGTAAGGAGTATGACCGAATGGACTTCCTTCCGCCTCCTCTGGTCTGTCCGCCTAACGTCTACAACCTCTACAAGGGTATGGTTGCCGAGACGCTGCCCCCAGTCCCCGACGAGGAGGTCATGGACCTCATCCAACCCATCCTGCGACACATCGCCACCCTTATGCCCGAGAATGAGGACGGCGACTGCTACTTCGCCCTGAACTTCCTCGCTCAACTCATTCAGGAGCCAGGAATCAAGTCAGAGGTGGCACTGGTGCTGCGGGACATTCATCGGCTCCTCGCAGAGGGAGGCGGCAACGGTAAGAACCTGCTCTTGGAGTTCCTAGGCGACAAGGTCATCGGCGAGAAGTATGTAGTGACCATCGCCAACAACGACGAACTCTACAACCCCTTCACGGAACACCTAGAACACAAGTTGCTGGTCTTCGTCCCCGAGGCGAACGGGGCGGTGAACGGGAAGCAGATTGACTACCTGAAAGAGATGGTCACCCAGAAGAAGCGGTCCATCAATCGCAAGGGTGTGCCGAAGTATGACCAGTTAGACCATGCGAGGTATATATTCGCTGCGAACACCCCGAACCCGATGGGGTCTTCGGGCGGCACCCCAGGAGACCGCAGGTTCGCCTACTACGACGTAGACACCAGTCATCGGGAGGACAAGAAGTATTTCGGGGAGTTAAAGGCGGCGATGGACGACCCTCGGGTGGCTCGGGCATTCTACCAGTATTTGAAGGCGTTCAAGTGCTACAAGAACCCGCTGGAGTTCCAGATGAACCGACCGCATACGAAGGCGTGGAGGTCGCTGCGTAGGATGAACGTCTCCCCCATTCTGCGATGGGTCATCCACAAGGTAGAGCAGGAGGATGACATAGACGGCGAGGCGTCCTCCATGTTCAAGGAGTTCCAGACGTGGATGACGGAGAACAAGGAGGAGGCGGACTTGAAGATGAGCCAGAGTGCCTTTACGAGGTTCATGAAGGAGAACCCGTTCACCAAGGAGGTGGAGGGCGTGAACAGGGGTGCCTACAAGTCCAGCACCACACACATTACCCTAAACATGGACCACGTCCGACGCGAGTTAATCAAGCAGGAGTATATGAAGCCGAAAGCCATGGACCTGCGAGACCTCTGGGCGGAGGTCACGGTTCCCACTACATAAGCGACTCCCAACTCACCCCACCCTTCTTATACGTCCGAATGGCGGCTTTGAGTTCAGTCGCAGAGTGGGTCTTCAAGAAGTCCCGCTTCATCTTCGCCCCAACATAAGGTTTCCTCTCGGAACCTTCTTTTGGTGTGGTCTCCTTCTTGGGCTTCAGACCCCGCACGGCTGCCATCTCCTGGTGCTCCTTGGGTGGATTGATGCCGAGCCGCTTGGCTTTGGTCAATGCTCGGTAGTGCCTGGACCTCTCAATTGCCTTCTTGTCCTCCGCCAAGTCCGAGCGGGAGTAGGGGAACGGCTTGTGCTGGTTGCCTTCGCCCATCAGGAGTGCGAGGGTGTGCTTACGGTCGGGCACCGCTTTGGGACGCGTCCCGCCCTTCGTGTGCTTCCCCACACCCGTCCCGCACAGGTTCTTCTTTCCCCTACCCAGCATCAGGGAGTCATCGCCCTGACCTACGTCGTTGAATGTTTTGAGGTAGTGCTTGTTCAGTTTCGCCTTGAAGAACTCAATGACGTTGCCTGGCTCGTGGCGGAGAATCTCATTGACGTCGCCAAAGTCCAGCATCAGTGGAGGCGGGTCGGCATTACGACCGAACAAGTCATGGAGCGGGTCGCCGTGAGCATAGACACGCTTGATGTCAAACCCCTCGTGAGCCATACCCAGATTCTTCGGCTCAATCGCCGAGTTAAACGTCAGAGCCGACTCCACCAGTCCCTCACGAAGAAAGTCGTCGCAGATGGCTCCGCCGAGTGAATGACCCACAGCCCCATACAGAACCGTATAGCCAGGAAGTTGCTTGGCGATTCGTTCCTGCCATTCTTCCACCTTCTCGGCATCCTCAATATACCGTGTCGTGTCTTCCAGTCCATTGAACGGAATGGTGATGTTGGCTTCCCAGTCGGTTCCCGTCACGGTTCCCCGCACTCCAATGACGCAGAGAATGGTCTTGTTTACGGAGCCATTGAGCGAGTAAAGAAGCAGTGTGTTAGACGCATCAAACAGAAACCAATCGCCTATTTCGGCTGGTGGTTCTTGTCCTTTTACTTTGGCGTAGGTTGCTGCGGCAATCTTTTGAAGGATTGCCGATGGGACTATTTTTCCCAAGTCGCCGCCTCTCATTTGTGGTTAGTAAGTAGTATTTTTAGAAAGGACGGACGGGCGGTTCACCCGCCGACGTCACAAGTGAGGCATCAGGCAGGGGTTCGGGCTGCCGAATCTGGCGTTCCGTCGTGAGACCCGTGACCGCATTCATTCCCCGTTCCTCTCGTGTGCGTCCAGGTTGACGCTGCTGAGTCCCGAACGGTGCCTGAACCGCCGACGTGGACCCGAGGATGCGAGACCCAATCTCCGCCACTGCCCTCTGGCGAACATCCGCGGGTTCGTTGATGACACGGTTGATTTCTAGGCACAGACGTTCCAGACGGTCAAGCACCAGACCCGACGCACGGAGAACCTTGCGGGACTGAGCGTCCAGGGCGAGGGGACCCGCCGCCGCCGCACCCGTCGCCAGACGCTGGGACTGGCGTTTGAGGTTGCCCAGAACCTGGACATACTGGGCGAGTTTGCGGTCCGTGATGGTCGCACCCAGGCGGAGCAGAGCACCCTGAACCTTGTTGAGGTCGTCAATCATGGAGTTGGGGAAGGCACCTGACTCAAACTCGTCCAGCACCTTCGCCAGTGCGGCATCCAGGTCATCCGTAGACGGCGAGACCTCCACGGGCTTCGGCGGACCTCCCGAAAAGTCGCCCTTCTCAATGGCGTTGAGTTCAGCCACCCGACGATTGCGAAGGCGAGTGAGGTAGGACTGACCCTCGGGCGAGTAGAAGAAATACTGAGTGCCACCACTGAGTTCGCGGGGCGGGTTGCCGTCCGTGTCCGCACCGAGATTGTTGAGCGACGTATTCGCAGCATACCCGTTGCGGGGAGTGGGAATGAACTGACCAAACGGAGAGTCATACCCAGCACCACCACGCAGACCACCCGCCGTCTGGGACTGGGCGGTCTCAATACGCCCATTGATGTGGGATGCTGACTGCGACGCCTTGTTGCGGTGACGCTGGGACCTCTCAGTCGTGTCCAGCACACCCATCTGACCCAGCATCTTGCGGTGGTTATTGCGAACACGTTCAAGAGCCACCGCCTTGTCGTGAGCATCAAACGGGTTGGCGGCTCCAACCTCCTCATCCAGTCGTGGCATCTCCTGTGCGGGACCCCAGACGTGTCCTACCTTATTCCGAGCGTATGCCTGGTCGGGAAACGTCCAGTCAATCCAAGGTGTCGTTTGGAGCGTCGGCATTTGTAGTCAGACACGAAGAAATACTCCATTACTTAACGGCTCCGCCACGCAGCCGCCGCCCTCTTCATCAGGTCAGGACCAGGGTGCTTGGCTGCGAACTCCTTCACGAACGAGGCATACGCAGACGGCTTACGTCCACCGACCTTGCTCATGTCCTGCTCCTCCGTCCCCCAGCCACCCGCCGAGTCGGGGGCAAGGTTATTCAGACGGGCTTGGGGCTTGTAGCCGTTGTGCGGGAACCTGGAACCAAAAAGCTGTTGCCAGTCATCACGACCCGCACCGCCAGACATGTAGGCAGCATCACTGCCCATACCCTTGCGTCCAAACTGCTGTGCCATGAGGTCATGGATGCTGGGACCCTTGGTCATTGCCATGGCTTCAGCCCCGCCACGGCGTCCCTTACCCTTCACCGCTGACGCAGATGCCTGAATCTTGGACTTCTGGTCTTGAAGGGCGGCAATCTGTTCATCAATCTGCTGCTTGGCGTCCTCTGCCGCACCACGCCCACGACGGTGACCCAGACCCACCATCTTCAACGCCGACGCAATCTGCTTGGGAATCTGCGTCGGACCACCCGCCGCCTTCGGGAGGTTCTCGTTGAACTTTGGCGACTCCAAGAGGGCGTGGATGTCCTCCTTGTTCTCCGCAAGAAAGTCATAGACCTGCTTGGCATACCTGGTGACCTTCTGGAAGAACGTCTCGCCGTCGGCACCTCCCTTACGAGCACGTCCCGTCGGGGTAAGACCGCACTTACGCAGGAGTGCCTTCGCCTTGCCCGAACCCTTCTTCGCTAGGTGAATCAGTGCCGCCTTCTCCAACGCCCCAGCGACCCCTCCACCACGGGCACCGCCCTCCATCCGTGCCTTCGCCTTCATGCGGTTCAGCCACTCGGCGGGGACGCCGTTGCCCTCCGACTCGGGCACCTCCTCTGCCTCGGGCTCGGGCTCGGGCTCGTGCTTCTTCATTACCAGAGGTCCAATCCGCCGAACCTCCCCATACGATGGCTCACCCATCCCGATGCGTCCGCCCTTCATAGCCATGGATTTCTTCATAGCGATGAGTTTCTTCATCTTCTCGGGGTTCATCTCGGAATATTCCTCACCCATCCCGATGCGTCCGCCCTTCATAGCCATGGATTTCTTCATAGCCATGAGTTTCTTCATCTTCTCGGGGTTCATCTCGGAATATTCCTCACCCATCCCGATGCGTCCGCCGTGCTGGTGCTCCTTCGCCTCCTCCTTCGCCCACTCCTTGAAGGACTTGGAGCCGCCGACACGACGCACCATCTCCCTGTCGTGCGTCATGTGTCCGAGACCCACCATCTCCATATACTTGGCGATGTCATCCATCACACCGCCAATGGACGAACCCAGTGCCTTCTTCGCAATCTTCTGGGCAGTCGGGTCCCGCAGGATGGTCTTTACAATCGGCGTCTTCTCCTTGACCTCATTGTAGAAGTTCGTCAACTTGGTCACCATGTCTGACACATCGCTAATGACGTCGCCGCCACGCTTCTCCTTTGGCATTTCTTTCATAGCAGGAGTTTTCTCTGAACCTCCCTCACGAGCAGGTGCGGATGACTCCGCCCAGTGCTGGAAGCCATCACGGGCAAAGTGCGGGGAAGACCACTGTCCGCCAGGACCTCCGTAGTCAAGCATCTTGCGACGGGTCGCCAACTTGCTCCGAAGGTATGCTGTCTGGTCGCCTGTTGACATTTGGTTTAACACCAGCAAAAAAGAACGGGCGTTTAACCAAATGCCATACGCCCTCCGAAAGGCAAGAGGTCGCGACCTCTACTGGGTCGTCACAGAGGCGACTGGGGAGAAGCACTCCAAACAGCCACTACCAAAGGAGAAGGCAGAAGCACAGCGTAGGGCGTTATACGTTCATATGAAGGGCAAGGGCAAGGATTGTGGATGTGGCAAGGGTGAGTTTTGTGTGAGTAAGCATCAGCGTCTCGCACGGACGCAATCCAAACTGACTGATGCGGACTTGAAGTATTTAGCCCACGCATATGCCGAAGCCCATCCCCATACCAAGAAGACAGGAGCAGCATTGGGACGTCATATGCTGGATTGGTGTGAGAAGCAGATGGAGGAGATGGACTGCGGATGCGGGTGTGATGGAATGAAGGCACTACGAACCAAGTCGGGTGGTGCCTCTCGTCCCAAGAAGGAAGTGCCTATGGAGTCCTATACAAAGAAGGAACGGAAGAAGAAGGTTCGTCGGGGCGGTAAGTTAAAGCAGTGTCCCGAGGGCTTTTCGTCCAACGGTGCGGGTCTGTGCGTAGAGAACTGCCATGACGATGAGAAGGACACGGGTGTGACGTGCGTTCAAAAGTGTAAGCCAGGCGAGGAGGACACGGGCATTGAGTGTATTAATAAGAACTGCCCTCCAGGGTATGCGGACTCGGGTGTGCTGACCTGTATTGAACGCGGATGCGGTCCTGGTGAGCGTGATGACGGCACGGCGTGTTGGGGCGACCTGAAGTGTTCGGGGTGTGCTCCTGGTAAGAGGGATTACTTCGGCACCTGCTGGGAACCTACGGATTGTCACGATGGTCTCATCCACCACTACCATGACACACGCCTCAAAACCCGCTACAAGAAGGGAGTTCGTGGGAAGCGTATGGAGTCCGAGATTGACCTCAAAGGCACTCTGGAGGACGTAGCGAATGGTATGAAGGACCTGATGGAAGGCAGGGTAGACCTCGCCGCCGCCTTTGACCCCGAGAAGAACGGCATCGGGGCGGCGTTCCGCAAGTTCGGTGCGGACACGGAGAAGGCATTTGCCGATGTGGGAGCCAAGTTGGGTGATGCTCTGGACC
>Ga0208382_1000563_pt1 | contig 12074 bp, 2 predicted proteins | sample CryBogCBE28Sep08_FD_184582 | JGI IMG/M metagenome (GOLD analysis project Ga0208382, IMG submission 184582) | Freshwater microbial communities from Crystal Bog, Wisconsin, USA - CBE28Sep08 (SPAdes) | ecosystem: Environmental > Aquatic > Freshwater > Lake | place: Crystal Bog, Wisconsin, USA...
AGATACTTTTGAGAGCTTGTGCAGCAGCGCGTAAACTAGACCCAAGGAGTTTACATAAAACTATTCACTAACCTCATCCTGAACATCCGCCTGTGCGCCACTCTTGAGGAGAAGCTCCACTATCTTTTCATGACCTATTAATTTTTTAAGTGTCGCGACACGTTAGGTGCGAAACTTAATATTCGATATCTCAGTCAATTTGCGGTCGATTTACCTGAATTTAAGTCCTACGTGAGTTATTTTTTCTTTTTAAGCTATGCTCAAAAGCTTAATTTTTTCTCTCGCCGATTTATGGGGCTTCCTGACGAAACCTCATTTCTGTCAGTTCATGACAGAAACCCAAGGTCCAGCACGACGCAGAACCTTGTTTGAAACTCTTTCCGGAGTTGTCAATGCTGCTGATGATGATCATGGCAAGATGGATGAAGGTCTGACACCATTCACCCCAGTTCCGTACGAAGCGGTTTTTCGTCAACACCTAGGCACTCTTGGTTCTTCCCTCCCGTGGATCTTGGAATCCAACCGTGTTTTACTGGGGCCTTTTATGGATGATATCCCAATTGATCAACTTGCGGCGTACATCAAAGGCGTTGGCATTCTTTTGGGGGATGATGATTCCGCTTGCTGTGTCATCACTGATGAGGACATCGTATCACTTCTTGAATCGCGTGATGATGCAGGAACGCCCACTGATGATTATCAATTGCTACGTGCTCGTGTGGGCAAATCGGATAAGATTTCTTTCTATGTTCTTCTGCCTTTATCTCGGAACATTATTTTCACGATTGAAGGTTCTGGGGAACCTCGGCAACTTTCCCCTGGTCGATTTTGTCGTGTTTTCCCCTCGGTTATGGTTCTCAAGAACTTTCGTCCGAAGCTATCTGATGCAGGAGCACCGGGACTTGCCCAGCTTCCTTCTCGTGACCTCATGCTTCAGGCGGTTCCTTCGGGTTTCAATCCGGATCAATCCCACGTTGCTGCTGTTCTTCGGGGATTCCCCTCTGATCCTCGAGGATATTTACTTTCTGCGCTGGTTCACTTGATTCGCGAGATGATTCATTCCAGATGTCGAGACAACAATATTGCTCTTCCGGTTGCTCCTGTTTTGACTCAGATCACTCCCGTCTTACCGGGCAACAAAATTGGTCTGGCGGAACTTGTTTTGCTTCTTTACCTTCCCCCTGGCACCACCACGGAAGTGGCGGAGAGTTTCCAGACCATGGCGGAACTTCAATCGCACCGTGCCACCCGCATTACAGTAAACAGTATTTTTCAGTTTATTGCCGCGACCACGATTCCTCTTGTCATGGATCCGTCTTCGCTGTCTCTTCTTTCGAATACTCCGCCGCTTCGTATGATTCTCACTGGAATTCCGAGAGGTCGCCCTCTTTCCGCCGTCTTACAGATTTTGTGGCGTGATCAGTCCTTCAAGCCGGACTGGTTTGACAAACATGTGGTCTGTATTTTGGAAAGGGGTGCCCTAAATCAACGAGGTGTTGATCGTGGGCTTTTCCCGCCTAAGGCGGTCGAGAATTTTCGCACAGATCGCCTGAATCTGTTTATCTCCGCGTCTACTGCGTCTCCTATTGTTCCAGGTTCGCATTTAAATCGGTTTCTTCTCCTGGAGCACTTTGAGGCGCAGCTTCTTCTTACCAAGCCCGCTGCTCCATGGAAGGAGCTCTTTCGTGACTATTCCCTTCCGGAGGTGAAGCTCCCTTCCAATCGCAAGGGAGCGGGCTCGAATCGTTCTCGCTCGCAAGGTCGTGCTGAGTCCAGCTCCGATCGCGCTCGTCGTAAGGCCTTCAATCTCCTTCAGCAGTTTCAACTGGATGTGGACCAGGCACCTCTTTTGCCCCATCCACAACCTCGTGCAGGTTCCTGCTTTCAAACGTTTGCTTTTCTAGTTTCAGCTCCTCTTTGTACTCAGGGGGCCCGCTTGATTGTCCTGTTTGGGGCTGATGATCTGCTCGCATCTCCGGCAAGTTATTTCACTCTCCTTCATTGTCAGTCACTCAATTATGGTCTTCTCAGTCTTGGCCCTGGTCAAAGTTGCTCGCTGGTCCTTGTGGGTTTTGATGCGTGGTGGGTCGGTCTTGTGTTGTCTAAGCACCATTGGGCCTGGTTTCTCACATCGGTGCACACCCTTCTTAAGTCTAACATCCGCCTTTCTTCATTTACCCTTCGCGACTCTTTGGCTACGGCTTTAGTTCCTTGCATACTGTGTTATCCGGCTTTGTACTGTGGCCCAGCACCGCAATCACATTTGGTCAGCTGCCTTATCGGGTACCACCGCTGCTATTCAGCTCACCTCTCCGCTCTTCGGGGCGGGGGACCTCGTCGTCTGCGCTCTTGTGCTTCATCACAGAGCTCCACTTCGTCGGTTTTAGATCATACACCTCCTCCAGTTCGCAACCTTTCTGACATTCGGTTCATCTCGGGCCTCTCCTCTTCCTTATCCGTGGGAGTCGCTCCCACTCTATTAGAGTTTCAGGGTGATGGTCTCTTTGCATGTACTGACATTCATTTTCCTACTCGTTCCGCATCGCGTGTCCTCTCTTGGCGGTTGGAGGATCTCGTCATCTGTTCGTATGAGGGTCTTTGGCTCCCCCGGGCTACAGCAGAGAGCTCTCAATATCGCTCTAACTACTGCCATCGCGTGGATGCCGACTGGGTGGTCGATGCCCAAGACCCCTTCTCATGCTATGGTAGGTACATTAATGAGCACTTTGATGAGAGTCGGGTTAACTGTCGTATTGTTCTTCTTCGTCGATTCCGGCGCCTTGTGGTCGTGGCGATCCCTGGGATTCTTATTCGGCGGGGGGAGGAACTCTACACAAGCTATGGTCTTCCCTATTGGCGGGACCTTGTCCTTACCCTATCACCATCCTCTCGTGCGGCCCTCCTGCACAGATATGCTGATGAGGTGACTGACGCGTTTCTTTCGGAGGTAGGTATCACTCGCAATGGTTCTTTGTGTCTCTCCTCTCCGAACATACTTGATTACACGATCATCCAACCTCTTAGCCAGTCCAGCCGTGCAATTTACTTTTTGGACTCTTCGTCCATCCCCCTGGATCCTGGATGGTCTCTTGTTCTTCTTGAAATGGACTTCCGCACCCGCTGCAGTATCCCGGATGGTTGTTCTCTTCTTGAAGCCCGGTCTATTCTTCGCTCGTATTTTGAAGTCACTCCTCTGTTCACGTTGGAAATCTCCTCCCCTACTGAGTTCTACTATGCCTGTGACCCTGATGGCAGCTGTGGGATTCAGCTGGCCCTCCTCTATTTGTTGACCTCTGGTGTGTCGTGGCCTCCATCGTTCGAACAGTGCACTGCCAGTGATAAGTCCTTTCTTCGCTTTCGCAGGCGCCAGGACGACCATGATCGTGTTATCGCGACCGTCTCCCAACTTATTCAATTATGCTCTTCTCCTGCACTTCGTGAGAAACTGGCTCTCTGGGCTCAAGGGCTGTCTCAGGGTACCCGCAGTCCACTACTTCGTCATGGGGATCTTTATTATCTTTCCCTAGAGGAAATGTGCTCTCTTCTTCCCGACGGCTTGCCAGCATCCCTCTATGTTCCCACAGCTGATATGTCCCCTTCCCCGCCTCGGAAACGCCCTGCGGGTCGACGCTTTCGACTTTGTTTCGACCGTCGACTCCCTCATCGATCCCCGGCCTTCTCTATAGCAGACCTTCGTCACATCCTTTTATCTCCTGCCCGACAAGCTGCTCTCGCCCACAGTCACTTTTATCCGATTTTCTCTCCTGGAGGCGATGCTGCGGCCCTCTCCGTAGCGGTTGATCGGTTTCTTGAGACCTTTCTTCCGGAGTCGATGTTCCTGGTTCCGTCACATGGTGTTCCTGCAGCTCCCCAACCTTCGACTCTCAGTCCCCTCAGTTCCGGAGCTTCTGACCTGTTTTCCCTTCAGTCCTTTGAGCCTCAGTTTATCCCGGATCCAGTCTTCCGACTTTGTCTATCTCAGGATGCTCACTCTGACTCCGGTGATGACACTGCCTCCGATCATTTCATAGACGTTGATGCGATGGACGCCTCACCTTCGGTTCAGGCTGGATCGTTGGATGGTCTTAGCCCAAAGGGTCCTGACTCAACTTTTGCCCCACTAGACCCTCCGGTCCCGGGTGTGCATCCCCAGCTCGCTGTCCCTTCACTCGTTCCCTCAGGTAGCCTCCTATCTCTGCCGGGTCGTGCCCTCACTTTAGCCGATTTCCCGTCACCCACGTCGGTGGATGACTCTGACATTCATTCGAATTCTTCCGCGGCTCCTCCTCGGCGTGTCTCCTCGGTTGTACCTCCCCCATGTGCTGCTGTCTTGCCTTCGGTCCCGCTTCCAGGTCCTCTTCCCCCAATCGGTCTCTGGCTCTCCCCCGAACAGCGACGCTACACGGGGTCTCAATGGTCGCAACTTTTATGTCCGACTCCCGCAGGCACCACTCGGCTGGGGCTTGCTGAACTTACCTCGACTGGTGGACCACAATCGTTGCTTACTGCATTCTTAGGCACCTTAGGCTCCCCCACCGAGACAGTTCTTACCCTATGGAAGCGTCTGGACGACTTTTTGTCCTCCTCCTGGATGCGTGAATGGTGTCTTCCGACTGAGCTAGTCAACGACCAGAATATTCGTACGATCTCCGTCTCTCCCCGCACTGGTGTATCTCTCGCTCGTATTAGTGGTTTATCGCTCCCTCGTATCCCTAGTCTTTTGGAGCTATATCAACGCCGTTGTCAACCCCGTGTTCATCCAGTATTGTTTTATCTCTTAGCAGGTATGTATTGTGGTCCCATTCGAGTAATCGACCTCGTGACCAACACTGTCACCTGGTACCTAGTTGATATCCTATCCTCGTTGACTCGTCCGCGTCCTCGGCGTCCAGCTATCACATTGTTTGATCATCGTGGCTACATATGTGGCTCTTGTCCTCTTGTTTTGGGTCCTCTGTGTTCAGCCCCCCCCGAGGCTGCCCTCACACCATATCATCCGTCACTGGACCCTATGCTTCTTCCGCCATTGGAGCGTGAAATTTTAGGTGCGCCGTCCCTAGACTCCCTCCTTCTTCAAGTTCCGGACCTCTTTGACTTTGACCAGGGGGGAATATCGTCAGTGGAAGACTTTCGCGTTCTCTATTTCAACGTTAATGGCATGGATGGCTTCAAATTGACGGAACTTCTTACAGTCATGCTTCTTCATTCGGTGGACGTTCTCGTCCTAATTGATGCTCGCATTGACAATACTCTTCACCGGGTGTTTCTCACTGAGATTCATACAAAGCTTGGCCAGCGTTCCAAACTGCTGTCCTCGTTCCCGTCCATTCCTGGCCCTGCTCGTCCGCGTGTGGGAGGCAACGCTTTTGTCATCAATGAACGTTGGAGTCAACGTTTCGTCGAACATTCCTCGGATCCGTCTCAACTATGTCTGGTTGACTCTATCACGCTCAAACTCTCCTCTGGGACTCTTCGCCTATTGGCGACTTATTGGCCGTATCCTCCTCAGGTTCAACAAGACGAGACGGGTCTGAAACTGTTTACTTTAACTCAACAATTCCTTAGCTCTCGTGACGGCACTCAATCTCCATTGGAATATGTTCATCAGGCCATTTCCGCTGTTACTACTCAGCACATGTCTCATCCTGGCAACCATGTCATCCTGGGTGGCGACTTTAACAGTACTTGGCGGGGGCGCAAATTAGATGGTGGGGGCTATGCCCCTCCTCTACGCCGCTGGACTCGGGATGGTGGATGGCGCTCGTGGCGGGATGATCTTCCTGACATCTGCCCCCCGGTCACCCGTCCCTCGTCTCGCCTCACTTCCGGATGTGAAATTGATCACGTTTTCACTATGAGTTCCTTCCTTCGCTTTTCCAGTTACAACGTGGGTATTGGTTCAGGATGGGTCGGCCTTTCAGATCACCGTCCCCTTTTGGTCTCGTATGCGATCACAACGGATCGGCTTCTTGTTCCGAGGTTCTCCCCACTTCGCTCCGATCATCGTCTAATGAACCTTCGGGTATTTTCGCCTTCCAAACCGCAATTAGCAGCGTACCAAACGGCCATGTTGGCCCACCCTCTGCTCCCCTCGGGCTCCCTTGACTCCACCCAGGCTTCTCAACAATTGCAATCTCTTACTAATGCCACCCTTCAGGCTGCCCCTGTAAAGCGGAAGAAGCCGCCCCGCGATCGGATGAAGGAGTACTGGAGTCCGCTCTATGCTGCCTACCAAGCTCAACTCAAAGCACTTTTGAAAATTCAACAACATCTAGGTATTGTTTCCTCGCGTCATCCCATTATACCCTGGACTACGCCTCTTGCGCATTATGCAGGCATCTCCGCCATTGTCGCTGAGTGGGTTTCTGTGGTTGACCACTTAGCCTGGGACAAAGGTCCGCCTGATGCCCTCTGGGCGTGTGGTTTTTCTCCCGAAGAATGGCGGACACAGGACTTTTCCAACCGGCACTCGTTGGTGCAGGCTGCGGTCCGAGACTTTGGTCTTGTTCGCAATGCCCTGCACTGTCGGAAACGTAAGGAGCTGGCAGCGCTGACTTCTGAATACGTTCGAATCCGTGAGGAGAATGCGCTTAAGGGTCGTCTTCGTATTTCTATCCAATCTCTTCTTGGAGAGCACCCGGGCTCCTCCTCGCTTGATGGTTTGGATTTCGGCACTGCATTGCCCACCACCCCGGAGGAGGTTCATGCTCTCATCACGGATCACTTTCGTCGACACTTTCAGTCTTCGTCCTCCGTAGCAGATGATCTTCACTCTGGCGATCTCACCTGGGAGTCCTTCAATGCAGAAACCTTTGAGGATTTCCAGCGCAGACACTCGGCACTGGGCATTCCAATTTCCCCTGACCCGTCCCAGGACTTACTTCGTAATCTCTGGTCAGCCCTCCGTTCTTGTCCGTCCCGCCAGCTCGTTCATGACGAGCTTCAGCCTTTATTACACAGCGCCCCGTCCTTTGATGAATTTCAACTCGCCATCCGCTCCAAGCGGGGTCACTCTGCTGGTGGTCCCTCTGGCTTATTGTATGATCACTTGAAGCATTGGCCACTTTCCGTCCAACAGGAGGCATACAGGTGTCTTACCACGCTCTGGTTGGATCGAACCATTCCAGCCTCTTGGCTATGGAAATGGCTTGTACCCATTCCCAAGTCGTCATCTCAGAAGGTCTCGGATCTGCGTCCTATTATGCTCATGGAAGTGCTTCGGAAGATTTGGACGGGGCTCATTGTTCGACGAATCCTCGGAGCCCTTCTTAAGCATCGTGTTCTGTGTCCCTCTCAACATGCCTACCTTCCCTCACGTGGCACGGACACGGCTAATATCCAACTTCTCAACACGCTCGAAGACTCCTGGTCCCGTCGCTCTTCTCTATACGGCAGCTCATGGGACATGTCCAAGGCCTTTGACTCAGTCTCACGTCCCCTCATCATACTCTGTTGGCAACGGCTTGGTGTTCCTGTGGAACTGGCGCAGTGGTTGGTTGCCCTTGATCTGGGTGGGCATGCTATCATTCGGTCGGACTTCGCTTTGGACCTTTTGGATCAGCAAGGACTGGAGGCACTCTTGCCGCATTCCTTCACTCCTGAGAGGGGCACCGGTCAAGGTGATATCCACAGTCCCTTCACGTGGTTGGCCGTTTTTGATGTGCTTCTCACTATGCTTGCCGCCGACACGGATTCACCCGACCATATCTATCTTCCGAAATCTGATGGCACCCTCTATCGAGCTCGTGATGTCTGTTATGCTGATGACCTTCAATCGCAAGCTCGTACTTTACGAGGGCTTCAACGTATGGCAGACCTGGTTTCTGTCTATGCCCTTGTTTTCAACCTGTCCATTGCTTTCAAAAAGCTTCGTGTATTTCACTACTGTGGGATCTCCCCTCCCTCTGTCGAATTCCTGGTGCTTCACCTTGCTGGCTGGCGAGAACAGTCGGTCCCCATCCGCACGTCTGGGACCTTTCGCAGTCTTGGTGTTGATTATCCTATTAACCCCTCTGACGCAACGTCCTTCGAGTCCAGTTACCAGCGTCTCCGCACTTCCTTACATATCTTAGCTCGCAAACGTGCCTCGCCGGGCCTTATTACGCAAGTCATGACGACTTGCTTACTCAGCCGAGGTGCTTATGTGGGAGTGCTCTCCTCCTGGTCTCTTGCCCAATGCCGCTCACTCGACAAACTATTTGCTCGTGCGTACCGGAGCAGAACTCGCAACATCTCCTCCTCACAGGAGGAGAACTTGTTTCAACCGGCCTCAGTAGGGGGCCTTGGTTTCGATCGTCCCTCTGTACTTATTCAAGAACGCAAGCTGAATCTGGCGCGGCGTGCAGCTTGCTCTGATGACTGTTACACCCGCTTTGCGATAGCTGCGCTTCAGCGTCGGGGCCATCCGTATCCCTATAATGTTCAACAACCTTGTGTCTCGCTTGACAGACCCCGGTCCGGATTTTGGATTTCCAGTCTCATCGAATACGGGGACTCTGCCTCTGCTACACTTATATGTCAGCTCACCCCGCCGTCTGCTGACCTCTCTCCGACGACTCCGATCTTTGGTGAGCCCCACTTGGTCTGGACTCCTCAGCAGTCCTCGTACTTTAAACAACATGACTGTCACATCCTCTTGGACCTGGCCCAATGGAATGCGGAGCTTTCTTCCTGGCGATGGCAAGAGCTCCCTGACTTTTTTCAGCCCGTCCTTGGCGGCCTCCTTATTTGGCAACCGTGTCCTATTCCACTCCTTCCCGGTCGAGCGTGGCATGTCACTCATGGCGAATTTCTCCGTACTTCCTCGTGGCTTATCGAAATCTTGTCCATTTCTCCCCGCCCCCTTTCCTCCTTGGTCGATATTGTCTTTCGGAAATGGCAACTCCCTAATCCCATGACGACCCCGATTGTCGGAACCCTTCTTTCCAACAATCCTCGTATTGAGGTGTACTCGGGACCCCCAGATCCTGCAGTCTGGCGTTCCGTAATTTTTCCGGCTGGCAACGTTGCCCATTGTGTATCCCTGGAAGTCGCCGCTCGATTTTCCTCCACTTCCACACCGTCTCACCTCGGTAACTGCCCCCCCAAGGTTCGTATCGTTTCCTCGGTTCCATCCATTCTGCCCTCCTGTCTTGACTGCCCTATCGGGGCGAATGCTCTGGACGGTACGCCCTCAAAACTTTGTTCGGATGTGTCGATTTACATAGCACTCCACACCCATCCCATTGACTCTGCCCTTCACGTTGCGGTTAAGGCCTCCCGTGTTCTTCGCTGTTTAAGCATCTTGTGTACATGTGATCACAAGCGTTGGTCTGCGTCCTTGTACTTTGATGCTTCCTCATCTCACCACGATGTGCATACGGAACATTCCACCCTCCTCGCGGGGGTGCTTCGTGCACTATATCTTTATGAACATTGTTATGAGGGGGGCTCTGTCTCAATATTTGTTCCGAGTAAGACTCTCGTTCAATCAATTCTGTGTCCTCCTGTCTCACACGCCTCCTCCGTACTTGCGGATCTTCATCGCATGATCCAACAGCATCTTTCTGCTGACGTTCTCATCTCATACGCTGCGGTTCCTTCTCTTCTTACCGAGCCTGCCTCCCTTCATATTGATCAAAGGGGCATGCAGCTTTCCAGTGCATACGCGAACTCTACTGATAGTCTTGCTGAGGTTCTCTCTACATACTCTCCTGACTATACTGAGGACTCCTTCACATCTCAGTCTATCTCAGTCTGTGTTCCCTTACCATTCTGTTGTGGTCACTGGTCATGGCGGGACCAACTTACCTCCTCGTATCTGCTCACAACAGTGCCAAATAAACGCGCCCTGCTTGCACGTCTTGCCGCCCAATCTTCTCGCGATCTCGACCGACAGCGACGAGGTGACCCTCCCAAATGGTCTGATGTCACCCTCCAGTTTGCCTCGTCTGTCCTGGGCCTCCCACGGCTTCCTCTTTCGACCAGAGCCTACTATGAACGACACCTGTTTGAACGCCATTGGTCTGTCGGGCACAATCGCTCCAAGCAGGCCCGTACTGATGCTGACAGGAAACTTCTGGGCTCCTGCAAGCTTTGCTGTACGGACATTCGTCAGGAGCATGAGTCTTACGACCACATTTTTCGTCTCTGTCCTGCCCCTCTCCTTTGCGCAGCCCGATCTGCGTCTGATCAACAGCTATCTGAATATCCTCTGTCAACCTCGCTTGACGCCCGTCTCATCCCCAAGATGATCCAACTTCTACATGACGAGCAGGGACATCGTCTTGGCCTTGGTAATTGGATGTCTTGTCAGCTTTCCGCCTTGGAATCCGTCCTCCTTCCGGATGATCGGGCAGAGGACATTCGGCAGAGTATCCTTCAATTCTCTAGTCATCTCACTGACCGCAATGACGCCATCTGGGCGGCATGGCATGAGGCCTCTTACCTTCATGCCGTTGCAGCCTCTCCCTCTGGTGATGCTCTGCACATTCCCCGTCGTCGTCATTTCCGTCCCCGGTCCCGTCTCCCTGGCAAGATTCGCTACTATGCGGTTCGAGTTGGTCGCGAGACTGGAATTTTTCCTTCGTGGAAGGATGCTAGGCGACATGTTGATGGTTTCTCCCGTCCCGAGTACGGATCTTTCAAAACTCGCGAGGCAGCCGAGGCTTTCCTCTCCGCCACTCCTGTGGTGCCCCAGAGTCCTCTTCCTGGCCCCAGCTATTCTCTCTTCACTGACGGCTCTGCTTCCACTAGCCCGCCTTTTGCCGCCGGATGGGGACTTCATATTCTTGATCCGACTGGATGCGTCACTCATGAAGACTGGGGACCCGTCTGTCTCGACCCTTCCTCTCCTGAGTTTGTTGGCGCTTCTCGTTACACCAATAACTCTGGAGAGCTGACGGCCTTAATATCCGCTTTTAAATGGATCTGTGCCCTGCCTTCTCACTCTCCACTGCAACTTAACTTATACACAGATTCGGACTATGCGCAGAAACACCTTCTTTTCTCCAAGACTCTTCCGTCAGCCAACAAGGGTCTTATCACGGAAGCGCGTCGTTTTTTGGACCAGGCTCGTTCGGTCCATTCGCTGTCCCTGGTTTGGACCAAGGCTCATACCAAGAAAATCTCTATGGTGGCGTCCGGAAATCGGAAAGCTGACTCCCTCGCTCTTCTTGGTAGGAGGGAGCTTGCTCGGTCGCTTGCCCCCGTGGATCTCCTCGTGCCCCGGCGTCCCTTGAAGCGGCGCTCTTCTGTAGTTAGTGTAGCTAATATGTCTGCTCCATCTAAACGCGCTCGTCTAGACCTTTTGTCATCCTCACTGTCCCCCTCTTTCCCTACACCCGACCTGCTTCCATGCCTCCGTCCCCCTCCGGGTGGCGATATTGTGGCTGACTAGTGTCTGGTCCCGAGGCTGCCCCTCGGATCCTCTCACTCGGTGCCACGGGACTTGCCATATGGTTCATGGGAGGTGGTTAGATTTCCCCCTTTCTTTATAATCTAACTACAAGATTTTCCTCAAAAAGGGTCGGTGAGTGTGTCTCGCGGGGGTATGTCACACGCTGTCCCTTGCGTTAGGATGGTCCCTCCCTCGAGTGTGTATTCTACTATGCTCGAGATCCAGAAGCCTGGTCGAATTCGATTCAGGCAGGGGGCGTGCCCCATTGCCTCCGTCAGACCACGTCTTTCGATCGCCGCCGCCGCCCATCGGGTGTAGTGGTCTCCGTGTTCGTGGATCCGCGCCAGCAGGGAGAGCTTTCGATCTTGAATTACGTGGGAGAGTCGGGGAAAACCGTATCCTCCCATGGTGCACGGTTGGAATAGAGCCTCCGCTTGGGAGGTTCTCATGTTTTTGGAGATGTGTCGGTAGGTCCGCGCAAAGAGGGAATCCAGGGCTCTGGTATCGTCTAGTGACCACTGGGATAGTCCTCCGTAGTAAGCCACCTTGGAGATTATGGCTCCTCGAAGTACCTCTGCAATCGCTTCAGCCGAGCCGCGGGCGCTTCTTACTCTTCGTAGCATGGTCTGGAGTTCTTGATTTATTAGTTCCAATTGAGTTCCCTGCTGATCTCTCTCCGTGGTATCATACCATACAC
>Ga0208382_1000567_pt1 | contig 12043 bp, 9 predicted proteins | sample CryBogCBE28Sep08_FD_184582 | JGI IMG/M metagenome (GOLD analysis project Ga0208382, IMG submission 184582) | Freshwater microbial communities from Crystal Bog, Wisconsin, USA - CBE28Sep08 (SPAdes) | ecosystem: Environmental > Aquatic > Freshwater > Lake | place: Crystal Bog, Wisconsin, USA...
CACCGGCAACTGCCATGGCGGATGTCATTACGAACGGCACCGAGATACCTGCAGTCTTAGATGCAAATGTATTCGCACCAGCTGCACGGAACTTAAATCCAAGCGTCGTTCGATTGAGTAGCCACCACACACATACTGCCGCAGTAAGTGCCACCAAGATGCCCGCATTAACACGGAAATCACTACCAGCCAGGAGCGGCAGGCGTGCTGAATTGAGGACCGGAGGAGCAATCGGATCGTTTCTTCCCGGAATTAAGAAGGTGGTTGTTCCGAGTAACCATTGCAAGAAGTAGAGCGCAATGTAGTTAAGCATGATGGTGACGATCACTTCGTGCGCACCAGTGCGTGCTTTAAGCAGGCCAACAATGCCGCCCCAGATGCTTCCGAAAACAATTCCGACAAGCGCGGCAACGATCAAGTGAATCCCAATTGGCATATGGAAATGGAAGCCAACATAGGAAGCTCCGATGGCACCGAAAATAAATTGACCCTGGGCACCAATATTGAAAAGACCCGCTCTAAATGCCAGCGCTACTGAAAGTCCAGCGAGAATCAGGGGAGCAGCACCAACCAACGTCTCTGAAAGCGGAGCGAGTGAAAGCCACCACTGTCCTGGCTTAGCTAATCCCGGATCAAAGACCGAGCCTTGAAAGAGTGCGAGATAAGCGTTACCAGCAGAAGCTCCTGCGGCTTTGAGGAATGCGAGTGGGTGACCCGCCTTATGCAGCACATTTGAATCAGAGAGCGAGATCAATAGCCCGCCAAAGACCATGGAGAGCGCGAATGCAAGAGCCGGGAGGATGAGGGCTCTCAGTGAAAATTTACGCATGAACGACACCTGCCATTAATAGTCCTAACTCTTGTGCCGTGACAGTGCTTGGAACCGTTGCCAAAATTTCACCGCGATACATCACTGCGATTCGGTCGGCCAGCGCCAATACTTCATCTAGCTCGGTGCTAAATAACAGAACTGCGCGTCCTTCGTCTCGTTCAGCCAAGATGCGCTCGTGCACAAATTCAATCGAGCCAACGTCGAGTCCTCGAGTTGGTTGTGAGGCAACAATAAGTTTGACGGGACGCGAGAGTTCGCGAGCCAGCACGACTTTCTGCTTATTTCCACCAGAGAGTGATGAGATTGGATCGTTCACCGATTGCAGGCGAACATCGAATTCAGCTGCATCCTTCACAGCGTGTTCGTCCACAACTTTAGGGAAGAGTGAAATGCCCTTTGCATACGGCGCAAGATCGTGGCGGTCCAAGATGAAGTTCTCTGCGATTGAAAATGAGGAGATGAGGCCGTCGAGTTCACGCGATTCTGGCACGAAGGCAATTCCAGCTCGGAGCGATTCTTTCACTGATTTGCCGACGATCTCTTGACCGGCCAAGGTGATCGATCCCGAAACAAATTCTTCAAGGTTAATCATCGCTTGCGCCAACTCTGACTGACCGTTGCCCTGCACTCCCGCAATAGCAAGAACTTCACCTGCGCGGACATCAAAGGAAATATCCTTCACGATGTCACGGCCGGAATGATCTTTGATCACCAAATCTTTTACCGCTAGAACAACATCACCGATGGCGTGAGCAGCCTTCTCTGGGTTTAGTTGAACTGCGCGACCGACCATGAGAGAGGCAAGTTCATCTTGAGAAGCCGAAGGCTCGGCGCTACCGACAACTTTGCCGCGTCTAATGATGGTGATTTTGTCAGCCACAAGTTTTACTTCACGGAGTTTGTGGGTGATAAAAATAATAGAGGTGCCCTTATCGGCAAGTTTCTGCATGATCTTTAAGAGCTCATCGGTCTCTTGCGGGGTCAGCACCGCGGTTGGTTCATCCAAAATCAATACTTGTGCGTCGTAAATAAGTGCACGAATGATTTCAACTCGTTGCTGCACTCCCACGGGAAGTTCTTCAACGAGATCGTCAGGATTTACTTCAAAGCCAAATTCATCTGAGACGCGCTTGATATCGGCGCGAACCTGATCGAGATCGAGGGTGCCGTTGCGCTTGGATTTTTCATGACCCAGGACAATATTTTCAGCAACGGTAAAAACTGGAACCAGCATAAAGTGCTGGTGCACCATGCCGATGCCGGCTGCAAGGGCGTCACTTGGCTCCTTAATACTTACAGGAGAGTCGTTAACAAGAATCTCACCGGCATCCGGAGTAAGTAGCCCATAGACAATGTTCATGAGCGTCGATTTACCGGCACCGTTTTCGCCGAGAATTGCGTGAATTTCACCGCGCTCGACCCGTAGGTCGATCGAGTCATTGGCAACTAATGCGCCGAATCTCTTGGTGATTCCGCGAAGTTCGAGTGACACCTAATCCTCTTCCCTTAACAGATGTGAGCGTTTGCGAGATTAAAAAAACCGAGAGAGCGAGTTAATCACTCTCTCGGTTTTTACATGTATTACTTAGGTATTGATCGAGCTCTTGGTAACTTAGTTAGCAGAGACTGTGCCAGCAGCAATTGACTGGCCGAGTGCACGTACTGCGTTCTGAAGTGAACCTGAAACCTTCTTAGCAAGATCGTGGTAACCAGCAAGGCCAGTTCCAGCATTTGCAAGAGTTCCAACATAAGCGGTGTTGTTGAACTTGCCAGCTGCTTGATCCTTGATCACTGCAGCAACAGAAGCTCCGACACCCTTAAGTGCTGAGTTCAACCAGACTCCGTGAAGAGCTGCTGGGTATTGACCGTATGCATCTGAGTCAACGCCGATAACGACTGACTTGTGAGATGCAGCAGAGTTTTGTGCTGTTGCGAGCTCAAGACCACCAGCAACAGGGAAGATCACGTCTGCACCTTGTTGTTCGAAGTTCTTTGAGATCTGAAGAGCCTTATCTTGGCTTGAGAAGTCGCCAACGAAGACGCCGCTCTTAGGGTTCATTGGATCCCAACCAAGGACCTTGATGGTCTTCTTGTTGATCTTGCCGTAGTAAGCAGCACCCTTTGCAAAGCCATCCATGTAGATGGTGACAGGTGGAATGTTGATTCCGCCGTAGGTTGCAACTGTGCCGGTCTTTGAGTAACCAGCAGCAAGGTAACCAGCTTCAAAAGCAGATTGGTTTGTTGCGAAAGTGAGGCCACGAAGGTTAGGCAAGAGCTTGCCGTTAACTGTTCCTGGATCATCAACTTGAGCAAAGTTAATTGTTGGGTTCTTCTGAGCAGCTGCATCGATAGCAGATGTGATCAAGAAGCCAACACCGATGATGAGGTTGCACTTGTTGTTAACGAGTGAGTTCACTTCGCTGGTGTAGTCAGGGTTGTTTGCATCTGCAACAACGTATGACACGCTTGCGATTGACTTTACAGTCTGTGCGCCAGCCCAAGCTGAAGCGTTGAATGAGTGGTCGTCGATTCCGCCGGTATCGAGGGCGAGACAGACCTTAGGCATTGCTGCCTGTGATGCTGGTGCGAAAGCAAGTCCAGCAAGAGCGAGAGTTGCCGCAGCAACGACGCCTGTTACTTTAAGAGACTTTTTCAAGTTTCCTCCAGAGTTGGTAGGTGGGTTCGAGTAGGTACAACTTACTTAAAAATTCACCAATGTTTCACCCGAGCAAGCCGCGCTCATGCGGGGAGTCGCACTCACAACCTCAACTAAAGATTAAGAGTCTCGCTCAACACACCCCCAAAGTCGTTGAAAGTGCAACTAAATCTCGGGAAAATGTGAGCGTTACCACTCGTGCCGGAAAGTCCAGCACGAACCCTCACTAGAACGGAATGATCTATGAGCACAGTGCTCGTTATCGCTCGTGTCCTTTTTGGATTCCTTTTCCTCTCATCAGGAATCAACCACTTCACCAAGCTTGAGTCAATGACCGGCTACGCCAAGTACAAGAAGCTCCCAGCTGCAAAGCTCGGCGTTCTTATCAGCGGCCTCATGATGGTCGCAGGATCTCTCTCAATTATCTTTGGTTATCTTGTTGACCTTGGCGCACTTCTTCTCTTCGTATTCTTGATCGTCGCTACCGTGATCTTCCACGGCTTCTGGTCAGAGACAGATGCAACAGCAAAGATGACCGAAACCATCAACTTCTTCAAGGGTATCTCTCTTGCTGGTGCTTCATTGATCATCTACGGATACATTCACTACCTCGCACAGCTTGAGAAGGGTGCAAACGCACTTCTCGCAGGCCTTCAAGCACAACCAACAACAGCTCCAATCGTTCCAATGGTTAAGCCATTGGCAGTTGGAATCACACAAGGTTTCGGTTGGGTTATCTCAAAGGGTCATATCGCTCTTTGGAAGTAACTAGCAGTAACTAGAAGTAACTAGCAGTAACTAGCAGTAAAAAACCCCCGGAGAATTTCTCCGGGGGTTTTTCTATGAGGTGTGATTACTTCAGGCTGCTCGCCAGTCCGATATTGACGATCAAGAGCAGCAGCATGGTCCAGTACTGAGAAGCAGGAAGTGATTCCTTCTTTTCATTGCGATACGCAAGAACAAGTATCACGATCAAGAAAATAAGCTTGAGGGCGATAGTGCCCATGTTGAGAACGCCGTATTGGCTTGGGTAGTCCTTGTGAAGAGTGGGATGGATGGCCACCATCACGATGCCCGCAACCAGGGCAGTGAGACCAGAATGAGTGAGGCCCTTAGGTACCTGCTTGACGCTCTTTGTTACATAACGAAGGAGCAGAAGCAGCATTGCGATCACCGAAAGGATGTGGATCGCCATAAAGATGTTTTGTGTCAGTTTCATGTAATAAGAATAGCGAGGGGCGCCTTTGGATCCGTTAAGAAGGCGGCTCGGCGCGGAGTTAAGTAGGCTTCACACATGGCTCTTAGCATTCGAAAGCGTATGGCCAACCGCTTTCGAGAAATCGTGTCAGGTAGCCCCGATGGTCGCCCCGATTGGGTGAAACTTATCGCCGCGGGCTCCGGCCCCGGGTTATTTGGACCAGAGAGTGCGGTCTGGCAGGTACATGGTTGCATTGCAACGCTGGTCGGGGGAGTGCGTGCGTTGTTGCTTCAAGCCACTCACCCTGCAGCGCTCACTGGAGTCAGTCAGCATTCGCGTTATGAAAGCGATCCACTTGGCAGACTGGCTGGGACTGCACGCTGGCTCACCATCACCACATTTGGATCTACGGAAGCGATTGCAAAAGAAGCTGCTCGTGTAAATGCGATGCATCAAAAGGTAGCAGGAAGTTATGTTGCGAGTGACGGAAGTGAAACTGGCTACCGCGCGAGTGATCCACGCTTCTTGTTATGGGTCCATTGTGCTTTCACCGATTCATTTCTCACTGCGCATCTTGCCTATGGGTATCCCATCGATAAAGGCGCAGATAGTTATGTGCGCGAATGGAGTCAGAGCGCAACTGGGTTGGGGCTCACTGATGCACCGAAATCTGTTGCGGAATTAAAAGCAACGATGGATAAGTTTTTGAAGGAAGATCTTGGAACCCGTCCGCAAACCGACGAGGTTGTGAAATTTATTTTAAAGCCGCCTCTTGGCGCTGGACCTCTCATCTTTTATAAGGTGTTGGTGAATGGTGCGATTTATACATTGACGCCAGAGCAACGTGAAATTTTGGGGTTGAAGAAAGTCGCATCGTTCTGGCATTGGCTCTGCGCCAGAGTCCTGCATATATTGAGTTGGACTCTTGGAGCAGAATCTCCTAGCCAAGAAGTGGCGAGAGAAAGAATCGCCAGAACAACTAGCTAGCGGAGTAGAAGCGGCCTAGATAATCTTCTTTAAATTCATAGAAGGTGCCATCGATAATTGATTGGCGCATTCGTTCTACCAGTCGAACGATGTAGCGCTCATTGTGAATAGTCGCCAAGGTAGCTGCAGACATCTCTTTTGCGCGGAATAAGTGGCTGACATAAGCAGCGGTGTAGTTGGCGCAGGTATAGCAATCACAGTTGGCGTCGATCGGTTCAAAGGCACGCGCGTATTTAGAGTTTGTGAGATTCACTCGACCAGCATCTGTGAATACTGCGCTGGTGCGAGCTTGGCGAGATGGGGCTACGCAGTCGAAAGTGTCGGCGCCGTTTTCAACGCCAGTGAATAAATCATCTGGTTCACCAATGCCAAGTAGGTGTCGAGGTTTGTTGCGGGGGAGTTCTTCGCACATCCAACTGACGATCGTGCCTAGCTCTGCTTTATCGAGTGCTCCACCTAAGCCAAAGCCATCAAAGGTAATTCCATCTTCATCGAGCGCGCCAAGATCCTTAGCGGCTTTGCGACGGAGATCTTCGTATTGCGCCCCCTGCAGTACTCCATAGAGTGCTTGGTAGGGACGGTGTGATCGTTCACGCGTTAAACGCCCGTGTTCAACCAAACAGCGCTTGGCCCAGAGTCGGGTTCGTTCGAGTGAGCGTTCTTGATAACTACGTGTGTTGTGCAAGGTGGTGCACTCATCGAAAGCGAAAATAATGTCGGCACCCAATTGGTGCTGAACCTGCATCGAAACCTCTGGGGTAAATCGATGCATCGACCCATCGAGGTGGGATTTAAAGGTAACGCCGTCATCATCGACATGAGCCAGGCGATCCTTGCCTTCGGCGATCACCTCATCGGAGCGGAAGGTCTCGGTATCCATGGCGATAACCTTCTTGAAGCCGACGCCTAATGAGAGGACCTGAAAGCCGCCAGAATCTGTGAAGGTGGGGCCGGGCCAGTTCATAAATGCCCCTAGGCCGCCAGCCTCATCAACGATCTCTGGGCCGGGTTGTAGATATAAATGGTATGCGTTGGCCAAAAGGGCCTGGGCGCCAAGCTCCTTCATGGACTCTGGGAGCACGGATTTGACCGTGGCTTTGGTGCCGACGGGGATAAAAGCGGGGGTTTGGATGGTTCCGTGCGGGGTCTGTATCTCGCCAGCTCGGCCTTGGCGCTCGCCGCCTCCGGAAGGAGCACCGATTCGGTGGCTTTCGGTGAATGAAAAGGCGGAGTTCATGGGGGCAACTCTAGGGGCTAGTTATGGGATAACTAGTGGCTAAATCTGGCTTCCTATTGAAAATAACGTGACAAATGGGGCAGGATGGACCTACTTGGTAACCCTCACGTCACCATTTGTTCACCTTTGTCCGCCTTACCCAGGCGTATGGCGGAAAGAATGGATGGGGACTTACCTACAAAGGAGAACACATGAAGGCACGTTTTAATACGCGCTCTGCCATTGCTCTCGCTTCAGCAGTTGCGCTTGCAGCTACTGGTGCGTTGTCAGCAACAGCAAACGCAGCCACACGTGACACCGCAATCGTTGTCGAAAGTAACACTTTCACATCATTCAACGGGTCAACACCTAACAACAACATCGTTATCAACCAAGATGTTTCATACCTCACCAACTCACCACTCTGGTACTACGACGACAAGCTCGCTATCGTTCCAAACCCAGTGCTTGGTTCATACAAGATTTCAAAGAACGCTCCTGGCGATTTTGAAGTTACCTACACAATCAACCCAGGCAAGGTCTGGTCTGATGGTGTTCCAGTAACAGCGATCGACCTCCTTCCATACCACCTCCAATCAAGCTCTGCTTACTTCAAGAAGGCTGGACTTCCAGATCCTTCAACAGCAGATAGCCCAGCATGGCAGGGTCTTAACTACGGCGGCGTCTACGATCAATACATCGTTGGCCTTCCAACACTTAGCGCAGACCACATGAGCGCAACATTCAAGTACAGCACAGCTATTCCAGATCCAATCTTGAACGGACCTTCTGGCGTAACACCTGCTCACGTATTCGAGCTCTTGGCTGCTGGTTCAAAGACACTTCCAACAGTTGCAGCTGGTTCAGCAGCATCTGAGAAGTTCTTGTCTGACTTCACTTCATACAACGCTTCAGCTATCAAGGCTATGGGCGCAGCATTCAACACTGGCTTTGATGCAACCACATACAACAGCTCAAGCAATCCTTTGATCGCTGTTGGCAACGGTGCTTACATGGTTCAGTCAATCGACACCAACCAGATCAAGATGGTCGCAAACCCTAAGTACAACTCAGGTCCAGCGCTATCAGGCATCACAACAATGGTTATCAAGCAAGGTATTGCCGATGGTTCACCATCAGCACAAGCTCTTGCTAACAAGGACATCGATGTGTATCAAGGTCAGCCAACAGCTGACACAGTTGCACAGTTGCACGCAATCAGCGGCGTAACAGTGTCAACAACCTCTTCATTGGCTTACGAGCACATTGAATTGCGCGTTGCTTCATCTGATGGAACTCCTTATACAGGTCCATTCGCAATGTCAGGCGGACAGAAGGCTGCAGATTTGCGTCAAGCATTCTTGCTCGCTTACCCACGCGAAGACATCGTCAACAAGTTGATCAAGCCAATCAACCCAAGTGCAACAGTTTTGGGATCTACTTGGACACTTCCAGGAAACCCAAGCTATGACGTTGTTTCAGCTGAAAACAACTCAGTTGGATACTCATCTGGCACCCAAGCATCACGCACTGCAAAGGCGCTTGCTTTGGTCAAGAAGTGGTACCCAACAGCTGGTAACGGCAACACTCCAATCTCAATCAACCTTCTCTGGGGTTCACCAGGAAACACACGTCGTGCATCTGAAGCAGCTTTGATCATCGCTGCTGAGGCACAAGTTGGTTTCAAGGTTACAGCACCAGCAACATCAGGTTGGGGCGGAAAGCTCACCCAGTCTCAATACGATGCACACTTCTTCATCTTCGATCAGACTGCAGTTCCACAAGATGCACAAGCTTGCGGAACCTTCCAGACTACTGGCGGATCTAACTACACCGGCTACTCAAACGCTCGTGTAGATGCTGACTGCAAGAAGCTTCAAGCTAAGACACTTCTACCTTCACAGGTTCGTGTACTTCAGGTTGATGCAGAGCGTCAGATCAACCAAGATGCCTTCTTCCTAGGTATCTTCCAGAACCCAACAGTGACAGCTGCAACTTCTGCTCTTCAGGGCATTGCTCCAGCGCCACTATCTCCAACACTGTTCTGGAACTTCTGGACCTGGCACTTCTAATAAGGCCTAGCCTTATTAGCAATACCCAGTTCTAAACAGCAGTACAAGAAGTAAGCGCTAGTTAGATAGCGATCCAAGGTGGTGGTATCGATTCGCTCGGTACCACCACTTTTTGGGTAAAAAGTTAATTGTCACCTAGAAGGGGGCACCACGAGATGTTGGCCTATATCGGTCGTCGCATCAGTATTCTGATTGTGATTTTGTTTGGCTCGAGTTTTATTTTATATAACCTCGCAGCCATCTCAGGTGACCCACTTGAAGGCCTTCGTGGCAGCACTGACCCAAAGGTCAAGAACGAAGTCGCTGCCCTTATTCACCAGCTTCAACTCAACGTTCCACCTCCTGCGCGTTATTTCATCTGGCTCAAGCATCTGCTCTCTGGAAACCTCGGCCTCACACGTAGTGGTAATGCCGTATCAACAGAGCTTGGTCAGGCAATTCCTGTCACCATCCGTTTGATTTTTATGGCGACTTTGATTGCGGTCGTCCTCGGCATCGGCCTTGGCATCGTCTCCGCGCTTCGCCAGTACTCTCGCTTTGACTATGCGATGACATTTGTTTCATTCTTGCTCTACTCACTCCCAATTTTCTGGGTAGCTGTTCTACTTAAGCAGTACCTAGCAATTAGCTTTAACAACTTCCTTGGCTCTGCTGTCATTTCGCCGTGGTGGATCGCGGGCTTCTCGGTAGTGAGCGGTATTTTCTGGGCCGCTGTCATTAGCGGTGATCGCAAGCGCGTATTCACTATTTTCGGAATTGCCGGCGCTGCTACTGCAGTTGTGCTGAGCTTCTTGTCAGTGACCAAGTGGTTTGCTCACCCAGGTTTGGGTCCGATCATGATCCCTGCAATGGGTATCGGTATCGCCTATGCAGTCACCTTCCTTTCAACCGGACTTGGAAATATTGCAGCGCGTAACTCTGCCTTAGCAGTCGTGGCCCTCGGTGAAATTTCTTACTTCCCAACTCAATACATCTTCAATAAATATCCTGGACCACTAGCAATTTTCTTACTCGCATGTGTCGCTATCGGACTGGCTGTTGCCGTCGGCTTCTTCTTTGCCAAAGAAGATCGTGGACCTGTTATTCGCACCAGTGTGCTCACTAGTATTTTGCTCGGCATCATCATTCTGATTGATAAGTTGATGAAGACCTGGGTGCCATACGTGAACACCGATGCGGTGAATAATCGCCCGATCCCAACAATTAGTGAATCAAACTCGCTCCTTGCACCGGGGCATTTCTGGTTTAGTTTCTTGGATATCTTGCTCCACGTATTCCTTCCAACAATTGCGTTGACCTTGATCTCCTTCGCAGGTTATGTGCGTTATTCGCGCGGAACTCTGCTTGAGGTAATGAATCAGGATTACATTCGCACCGCGCGAGCTAAGGGTTTAACGGAGCGCACCGTCATCATGCGTCACGCCTTTAGAAACACCTTGATTCCATTGACCACGATTATCGTGGTGGATTTTGCGGGCATCATCGGTGGCGCGATTATTACTGAGCGCGTTTTCGGTTGGCAGGGAATGGGTACTCTCTTTAACAACGCCATCACAAACTTCGACCTGACCCTGTTGATGGGCGTCTTCTTCGTAACCTCTAGTTTGGCTGTGTTGGCTAACTTGGTGGCAGACCTGTTGTATTCATACCTTGATCCTCGAATTCGGGTGGTAAGCAAATGAGTATCCTTAGCCGTTTCAAGCGTAAGAAAGTGGAGTCCGAGGGCTCCCAGGTTGATATTTTCAACAAGGAGACCGAAGGCCTTAGCCAAGGTCAGATTGTTCGCCGCCGCTTTCTGCGTCACCGCGGTGCGATCATCTCGTTGATCACGCTCTCCGGAATCTTGATCTTTGTTTTCTCAGCTCTCAATTTCCAGCTTGGGCCGCTGAAGTATCACGGGTGGTGGAAGTACTCATACACCGAGCAACCTGAGCTTCGCACCCAAGGCTGCCCACAATTCCTTTCCGGTTGTCCGACCTTGAGTCTTAATCCCTTCTCCAAGGCCTTTGGTTTAGGCGATCACCCATTTGGACAAGACGATATTGGTCGCGATTACTTCGCGCTTGTGATGCGCGGAGCACAACGCTCGATCTTGGTGATGTTTATCATCGGCGCAGTTGCTGGCTTGATCGGAACCGTCGTTGGCGCAATCTCTGGTTTCTACCGCGGAAAGATCGATGCGATCCTGATGCGTTTCACCGACTTTGTTATCACGATCCCAACCATCATCATCGGATCGGTGATCGGCTTCCACTTCGGAAATCTCGGAGCCACTTTCTTAGCGCTCTACCTTGGCCTCTTTACCTGGACCGGACTTTCACGTTTGGTTCGTGGTGAGTTTTTATCTCTCCGAGAGCGTGAGTTTGTCGATGCTGCCAGAGTTGCAGGCGCGAGTGATCGTCGTATTATTTTCAAACACATCCTGCCTAACGCAGTTGGCGTCATCATCGTCTCGGTTACGTTGATTATGTCGAGCGCGATCTTGCTCGAGACTGGATTGAGTTACCTTGGCTTCGGCGTGGTTTCACCCGATGTCTCACTTGGTCTGCTCATCAGCCAATACCAAGATTCGTTTACTACTCGTCCATGGCTCTTCTGGTACCCAGGTATTTTCATCATCGTGATCGCGCTCTGCGTGAACTTCATTGGTGATGGCTTGCGCGATGCCTTTGACCCACGTCAGCGCCGTCGGATCTCGCGTAAAGAGCGTGCAACTGCACGTCAGATTTCTCGTGCTGAGAAGAGCGCTTCCTAATGCCTCAGATTGCTAGCGCGTCAGAGCAGGTTAATGAGCAGGGCCAGAACAACGGCTCCAGCTCCGATGCCAAGCGCCGTGAAATCCGTACGGTGTTCACTCGGACGATTACTCAAACCTTCACTCATACGTCCTGCGTGACGAGCTTGCCACATCAAGGCGATATGGACGGCAACGCCACTGTCGGATCGTGGCGATCTCGCCGGACGCAGCGAACCAGTTTCACCAGCGGCAATACCGCGCATCTCACTTTCGTGAATGTTACGCACTCTGTGACGACCTGGGGCTGGAGCGCCAAATGCGTTGATGGTTTGCTCACCAGTAGTT
>Ga0208382_1000581_pt1 | contig 11899 bp, 6 predicted proteins | sample CryBogCBE28Sep08_FD_184582 | JGI IMG/M metagenome (GOLD analysis project Ga0208382, IMG submission 184582) | Freshwater microbial communities from Crystal Bog, Wisconsin, USA - CBE28Sep08 (SPAdes) | ecosystem: Environmental > Aquatic > Freshwater > Lake | place: Crystal Bog, Wisconsin, USA...
TGATGCTAAATTATGCTGAACTTCGTATTCAGCGTGATTTAGATTTAAATCAATCAATGACAACAAATACTTACAATTTGTCTTCTGGTAATAATTCATTGAGTATTTCAGTTAATGATTTTGTTACATTACAAACATTTTCTGTTACCTCAAATGATCAAACTGTTGTTAATGCTCCTTTAATTCCAACAACAAAAGAATTTATCAACAACGTTTATCCCTATGGAACGGGTGCTACAGGAACCCCTAAATACTTTGCTGTTTATGGTGGTGATCAGGCAACTTCAGGTAATACATCTCAATTATTTATAGTTGGCCCCTATCCAGAACAGAATTATAGTGTTTTGGCTGTTGGTACAATACGCACACCTTCTTTATATCAGTTTGCAAATTCAAGTCAGGCTGGTTCAAGCACAAACTTCATAAGCACATATTTGCCAGATTTATTGATTATGGCATCGCTTGTTTATGTATCTGCATATCAGCGCAACTTTGGTCGTATGTCAGATGATCCTGCTCAAGCTCAAAGCTACGAAAGCCAATATCAAAGTATGGTAGCTCGTGCCATTGCGGAGGAGTATCGCAAAAAATTCCAAGCATCTGCTTGGTCATCTACTTCACCTTCAGCTGTTGCTACGCCTACACGGGGGCCATAATGCCTCATGCTTCACTTCAACTAATACCAGGTGTAGATGAAAACAAAACACCAGCCCTTAACCAAGCAGCTTTATCGTATAGCCAGCTTATTCGTTTTATTCCTGATCGTACTGGCCTTGGCTTGGTTCAAAAGTATGGCGGATGGCAAAAATTTATACCCGTTTCAGTCGGATCACCTGTCAGGGCATTATGGGCTTGGGAAGATATTAATGCTCAAACTTGGTTAGGTTATGGCGCTACCAATTCATTAGGTGTAATACCAAATTCTGGCGGTTCTGTTCAAAATATAACACCGCAAACAATTACAAGTGCATCAGTAGCTGTAAATGTTTCTACGACAGCTGGAAGTAATATTATTACTATTACTCAAACTGGCAGCAATATCAGTAACTACGATAGTGTTTTTATAGAAACGCCTATTGCTGTTGGTGGTTTAGTATTATTTGGCGTTTATCAATGTTATTATGTTTCTGCTGATACTTATCAAATTTTAGCTACCGATGTTTTAGGAAATCCATCACCTGCTTATTTTTCAACAAGCACACCAAATACAACGACTGGCGCATCTGGATCGGGAACAGTTGCAACATTAACTTTTTCTGGGTCTTATGTTTATCCTGTTGGATCATACATACAAGTTAGTGGCGTAACACCAACTGGTTATAATGGTTACTATCAAGTAACCGCTTCATCTGCTGGATCTGTTTCTTATGCAAATACAACAACTGGATCACAAACAGTTGCTGGAACAATATCAAATACTGGCACAGTTCCGCTATATACAGTTGTGAGCGGAAGCCCAGACATTACAGTTACGCTTCCTGATCATGGTTATAGCGTTGGCAGCACTTATACAGATTTAATACCAACAACAATTGGCGGTATTACAATATCTGGCAATTATCTTGTGACTAATGTCATTGATGCAAACAAATTTGTCATTACAAACAACAATTTAGCTACAAGTTCGACTAGCGCATTTATGAATGGCGGAAACGCTTATTATTTGTACTACATTGGTATCGGCCCATTAGCTACTAGCACAGGTTATGGTGTTGGTGGGTATGGCGTTGGCGGTTATGGAACAGGCGTACCTGAAACAGCACAGACTGGAACACCAATAACAGCAACTGATTGGACATTAGACAATTGGGGTAGCGTATTTATTTCAAACCCATTGGGCGGTGGAATATTTACATGGAACCCAACAGCTCAAACACAAGTTGCAAATATTATTCCTGAAGCACCATCAAACAATAATGGTGTTTTTGTCGCAATGCCTCAACGCCAGCTTGTTGCATGGGGTTCAACATTTAACGGAATTATTGACCCGTTATTAATCCGTTGGTCTGATGTTAATAATTATACTGTCTGGGCGGGTCAAATTACCAATCAGGCAGGTTCTTATCGTATTCCAAAAGGTTCAAGAATTGTTCAATGTATTCAAGGGCCACAGCAAGCTCTTATCTGGACTGATCTTGGCCTTTGGTCTATGCAATATATTGGCCCTGATTTTGTTTATAGCTTTAATGAAATCGGTACTGGTTGCGGTTTGATTGGTCGTAAAGCTGCTGCGTCAATGATGGGCGTAGTTTATTGGATGGGTCAATCACAGTTTTATATGTTATCTGGCGGTGGTGTGCAGCCTATTCAATGTCCAGTTTGGGACGTTATTTTCCAAGACTTAGATACAAGCAATTTGGATAAAATTCGCATAGCTGTTAATAGCCGATTTGGTGAAGTTGCTTGGTTTTATCCAACAAAAGGAAACAGCGGCGAAATAAATGCCTATGTTAAGTACAACGTTGTTCTTAATTGTTGGGATTATGGTGTATTGCAACGTACAGCTTGGATCAACGAGAGTGTATTTGGCCCACCAATTGGTGCTGATTCCAATGGCTATATTTATCAGCATGAAACTACTGCTGATGCTGACGGATCGCCAATGATTAGCAATTTCCAGACTGGATATTTTGTTATTCAGGAAGGTGATTTGCAATCATTCATAGATCAAGTATGGCCTGATATGAAGTGGGGGTATTTTTTACCTCCCACAAATGGCGGAGCAACATACCAAACACCATTGGCAAACGTTCAATTGACGTTTTATGTGGCAAATTACCCAGGCGATACACCAGTCGCTTATGGTCCTTTTAATTTAACTCAGGGAACCGAATGGGTTAGCCCAAGGCTTAGGGGTCGATTGGTTTCTATTCAACTAGGATCTAGTGATATTGGCTCATTCTGGCGTATCGGCAATATGCGATACCGCTATCAACCCGATGGAAGATACTAATGAGTGCATCATTATCCGATATTCTAACTACTCAAAAAAATGGCGTTGTTGCTTTAAATAACATCGCTTCTAATAACATTAAGTTTCAAGGAACAGCAACTTCTGCTACTGTGACTGCTAACACTCTTGTTGTTACAGGTAAGGGTCGATTGGTGAATTATGCTGTTGTAGTTGCTGGAACGGGTGTGGGGGGAGTTTATGATAGCGCCACAATAGCCGATGCTGCGGCGGCTAATCAGCTTTGTGCCACAGTAGAAACATTGGGCGTATTTGAAACTGGTCAAATATTCACAAATGGTTTGGTTATAAAGCCAGGCGCAGGTCAATCCATTAACGTAACTTATGCTTTGGGATAATAGCCATGCCACTTAAAAAAGGGTCATCCCAACAAACGATAAGCAGCAATATTGCAGAGATGGTTCATTCGGGTCATCCTCAAGATCAAGCTGTGGCTGCTGCATTAAATATAGCCCGTAAGGGTCGTGATATGGGTGGGTATTTTTCAGGTAGCCCTACTCCTCAAGTTAATACAACTTATACTGGTCCAATGCTTCATGTTGGGCCAATACACAGTCCTGTAGCTGGTCGTACAGATCATCTACCTATGCACGTTCCTTCAGGGGCATACGTTATTCCTGCCGATATTATTTCCTCAATGGGTGAAGGAAATACAATGGCAGGATTTAAACAAATGAAACGTATTTTTGGCGGCACTCCTTATGGACAAGCTGATACGGCTTATAGCCAGCCAACTTCTCCCTATGGGGCAGATTTACCTAATAAAGCCCACGGCGGATCAACTGGATCAGTTCCAATTGTTGCTGCTGGCGGGGAATATGTTCTGGCTCCTCATCAAGTCCAATGGGCTGGGGATGGGGATTTAGACACAGGGCATCGAGTTTTGGATGATTGGGTTAAAACCATGAGAGCCAAAACAATTGATACCCTAAAAAAACTACCTGGCCCAAAGCGTGATTGAGGGAAGCGCATGAAAAAAGGTGTAGAAGTACGAATTGCAACCCCAGAGGATGAGGACGAAATTATTCGTCTGGCTTTAAAGCTTTGGGAAGAAAATGGCATGACGGATATAGATGTGGATCGGGTTAGAGCTATGATCAGACCTGCTTTATATCTTTGGGAAGGAATTTGTGGGGTTATTGGAAAACCAGGCGGTCAACTTGAAGCAGGGGTTTTGCTAAGAGTGACACAAATGTGGTATTCTAATTCCTATGTACTTGAAGAAAAGGCAGTTTTCGTGGACCCTGACTTTAGAAACTCACGGGGTGGCAATTACCCAACGGGTGGTAGGGCTAGAAAATTATGCGACTTTTCTAAAAAAGTTGCAGACGATTTGGGTATTCCATTGTTAATTGGTATATTATCCAACCAACGCACTGAGGCTAAAGTTCGTCTGTACGAAAAGCATTTTGGTAATCCTGCTGGAGCCTATTTTCTGTATAACAGCAAAACTGGCGACCACGAAGGTCTGACGGAGCATTAATATGGGTGGCGGCGGAAAAGGTGGCTCAAGTACACAAACTGTGCAGATACCCCCAGAGGTATTGGCACGATATAATGCCGTCAACGCCCAAGCTCAACAGATTGCTGGTATTAATCCTTGCACTGGTCAACCTAATACGCCCTTTAAATGCTACAGCACGACTGCCTGTGGCTTTGTGGCTGGTATAAACCCAACACAACAGAGCGGCATTAACAACATAGTTGGTAGCCAAAATGCTGCCGCTCCATCGTTCCAAACTGCTTTAGGTCTTACGCAAGGCGCAGCTGGCGCTATTAATCCTAATGCACTTTGCACACAGAAATATATGAACCCATACATTCAGTGTGTTGTTGGTTCATCATCCCGTTTGCTGCAACAGCAACAAGCACAGCAAATGGCTGGGCAAACGGGTAATGCTATCCGTTCTGGCGCATTTGGTGGTGATCGTGCTGGAATTGCTGCTGCTAATTTAGCGGGTCAACAAAATTTAGCTTATGCTAACGCAATTAACCCATTGTTATCAGCAGGTTATACACAGGCTCAAGGCGTTGCGCAGCAACAGCAGGGCGTGTGTCTTGCTGCTCAACAAGCCAATGCTGCTCGTCAATTACAAGCTGCTCAACAGATCGGTGGCCTTGGGGCTGCTGCACAGAACGCCGCTATTACTGGCGGTCAAGCTGCTTTGGCTGCTGGTACAGCACAACAACAAACTTGTCAGGCTGGCAAAACGGCTCTTTACAATCAGTTCTTGCAAAAGCAAGGCTACCCCTTCCAGACAACACAATTTTTGGCGAATATTGCCGAAGGTACTGGCGCATTATCTGGCTCTACCACAAATACAAGCACATCTGGTGGTGCGTTTGCGTCTGATGCCCGTCTAAAGGAAAACATTGAACCTGTCGGTAAAACTTACGATGGTCAAACTGTTTATCGTTACAACTATAAAGGCGATCCAAAAACACATATTGGTCTTATTGCCCAAGAAGTTGAACATAAGCATCCTAAAGCGGTTGGGCTTGCTGGAGGGTATAAGACTGTTAATTATGACGATGCGACCAAAGATTCCGCAAAACGTGGTCATTTTGCCCAAGGCGGTTTAATTGGCGATTGGATGGGTGGAGCTGTTACAGGTGGCGATGGTCGTCAGCATTATGCGTCTGGCGGAAGTTGCTCGTCATGTGTATCACCTTATCTTGCTCAAATGGGAATGATGACCCCTGCGGCTGGATTGGGTAATCCTTTAGCTATTCAGCAAATGATGTATGCGAATATGCTTAAACAAAATGGTTTAAGTATCCCGCAAAAGGGACCATCTGGTCTTAGCCCACTCAAACCTGCGCCTGCTCCGCAGCAACATACGCCTGACACTATTGGCGATATTTCCAAAGGCATTGGCGCACTTAAAACAGGCCGTGATTTATATAAGGATTGGAAAACTCCTGATCCTAATGCGCCAAAAACAACGGATAGAGCTGCTCCAGATAATCCTAATACTGGAAATACAACTGTTGGTAAAACAGCTAATGCAAATCCCGTTAAAACGCCAGATAAAGTTGCCTCTGGCGATACTAATAATATTTATTCTTATGATCCTAACGCAAACACAATTGGCAGTTCTACCCAAACGGCTGGCCTTAACCCAGTAAAAGCAACTAATGATGATTTAACCCTTGCGGATGTTGGTAATACAGGTTCAGCTCCTGATTTGGGGGTAAGGACCTTATCGAACAATTTAAATAACAGCAGTAATTTTGGCGACTCATTTCTTTCAGCCGACCTTAATTCCGATCTTGGACCTGATGTAAGCGGGGCTTCCGATATTGGAGGAGGTTTCGGTGATATAGGTAGTAGTTTAAGTGATATGTTTGCTGCTCGTGGCGGATTTATGCGTAATAAATTTGCTGATGGTGGTGAGTCTTCAGTTCTCCCATATCAAAGTTCTGACAGTATTGTTCCAAATTCTGTGCTTCAAGATGGTGAAGATGAAGCAAGGGCAGATCAAAGAGAATTTGAGTCCTTACAGCCTCACGGCGGTGGTGGTGGCGGAGGCGGCGGCGGTTTCAATCCATTATCTTTAGTTGGTCCTGCTGTATCGTTGTTCTCGCTTTCTGACAAAAATCTTAAACACAACATTCAGGAAGTTGGTAGAACATTTGATGGTCAGCCTATTTATAAATTCCGTTATAAGGGCGAAGACAGCTATCAAATTGGTTTGATTGCTCAAAATGTTGAAAAACAACATCCAAATTCTGTTTCTAATTCACACGGATTAAAACTTGTTAATTATAAGACAGCAACCGATGATGCGGCACATCGTGGTCATTTTGCATCAGGTGGACTTGCTGGAAATAGACAGGGATATGCAACAGCTGGCGGGGATGGGTTATTACCTCCTACAGCTGATAATAGCGCCACAATTTCACCTCCAATTGATCCTGATGCTATTAATGCTCCACAAGGTGATCTGGTTTCATCTCCGACTGATGACATTTTAAATCGTGCTGATCGAGCTATTAAAACAATTGAAAGCGGTAGCCCCGATGGTAATTATAAAGCCATTGGACCTGACGTTAAGCGTAAAGATGGCACAATTGATAATGGTTATGGTGCACATCAAGTTATGGGTTCAAACATTCCTTCTTGGACTAAAGAAGCTCTTGGTCAGCCTCTTACAAAAGAAGAATTTCTTGCAAGCCCAGAAGCTCAAGATGCTACGTTCCGTTATCATTTTGGCAAAAATTTACAAAAATTTGGCAATCCACAAGATGCTGCGTCAGTTTGGTTCACTGGTCGTCCAATATCTCAAGCAGCTAACAGGCAAGATCCTCTTGGCACAACAATGCCTGCTTATGTAGCTAAATTTAATAAAAACTTTGATAACGCAGATACAACCGATCAAGCTTCAGCTCCAACTGGCGGTCTTGGCGGTGCACGTTATGCTTCCAATACCACTACGCTTAATGATGCTTCGCCTGCTCCTGCCCCCGCTCCATCAAATCAAGTTGATTTGGGTGGTGGCAAAGGATTTATTAGCGGCCCAACTCCTGACCAAGATAATGCCCCATCACCTGCGGGTAAAACGCTTGGTGATATTTCATCAAATGCCGTTGATAGCGTCACATCAGGTTTAGGTAATGTGGGCAAAGGTATTGGTAAGTTATTCTCTTATGATCCAGATACGGGCCTTACAGATAGCCAATTAGCAGCTCTAGGTTTCTTGGGTGGTATGTTTGCTTCACCTAACCGCACATTCCTTGGAGCGGTTGGTACGGGTCTTGGGACAGGTATTGAAAGCTATCGTCAGCTTCGCCAACAAGAAATTGAGCAACAAGGCAAAAACATTGAGGCTTATAAGTTCTTCCAAGATAGATATGTGCCTCAATATGACCTTGGGGGTAACATAACTGGTTATACTGATAAAATAAGTGGAAATAATCTTCCCGTTAATCAGTATCAGCAAATGATGTCTGGTTTCCAACAACAATTGTTTGGTGGAGGTGTCGGCAAAATTCAACCACCATCCTCATTCAATCAAGGAACACAACAACAGCAAGGTCAATCTTCAACAGCAAATCCAGCTGTTCAATTAAAACCTCGTGCCGTTGAGGGAACCCAAGAGCAGCCAGTTACTGCTTCATCAGCTGCTGTTGCGCCAGCAAATGCTCCATCAACAGGAGCTTATATACCAGATCCATCTAAAGGTGGACCTGATGCAGTTCGCTTAGATGATCCCAATAGTTTGCAAGATGGTATTGCTTATGAGCGTCGAATGGCTGCTCTTAATGCCAATAATCCAACTGGCGCACAACATACTGAGCAATTAAAAGTTTATCAAACTCAATTAGGTAAAATTGTTAACACTCCCCGTGTTACACAACAGGGAACTGAGTATTATTCCAGATCCAATCCAGCACCCCAAGTTGATGCTCCTCCGCCAATTACTGATCAAACACCAAGAGGAACTATTGATCCTAACACAGGAGCTGTAAAATTAGCATCTCCTAATCTTGGCTATACTAATTCTGGTGGATATGCACCTGACCCTGAAATGTTGCAAGCCAACCACGTTGCAAAAGGTCAAGACAAAGTTATTGCTGATGCGCAAGCTCTTAATGCCCCAATTGAAAAAGATTTCAGGGAAGCAGCCCAAAGAACACCTGAAGGTATTCAATCTTACCTTCGTTTAGCAGCAGCCGCTAAACAAATTCAAACTCAAGGTATGTCAACTGATAGGGCTACACTTGCAAACCAAGCTCGTGGACTTGGTTTAGGAAATATTGCAGATCAGATCATGTCTGAAAAAGATACAGCTGCTGCTCAAACACTGCTCAAAAATTCAATTGATGCAGCTATTGATAAAACAGCTAATTCTTTTGCAAAAACAACCCAAGGCGAATTTAAGATTGTAACATCTCAAAATACGCCAAATGTTGATATGCCAACAGGAGCTTTCCATCCAGTTGTGCAATCACGTTTAGCTGGTTTGCTTTATCAAGATAAACTTAATCAAGAATGGCAAACTGCTTATGCAAAAGGCGCAAGAAACTTTAATGCGTTTGAACAACAATTCCGCACATTAAATCCACCTCAATTGTTTGTTCAATCGGCTGGTAACTTACTTGGAAATTTCAAAGGTGAAGATTTACCAAGCACTAACAATATGACTGAAGGTGCAGTTTATGTAATGCCAGATCAAAAAACGGCACGAAATACGCCTATGTATAAGTCTTTGTTAGATAAGGGTTTAAGGCCTGGTGATATGTTCACTTTTGAAGGTGTTAACCATAATGCAACTGATCCGCAAACACAGAAATCTGGGTTTAGTTTCAAAAACTTAAAGAAAATAAATTCAATGGAAGATGCCTATAGCAATATGCTTTCGGCTCCTGCTGTAACTTATGGTGTAAGGTAAGATCATGGACTTTATCCCTTACGATGATAGCGAAGTTCAAAACCCATCTGATTTGGGCGGTGGAAGCTTTTCGTATGGTGCAGACCAACCCTTGCCACCAGAACCTCCTAAAAAAATAACTGTTCCCAATGTTGACGTTATGGGTAATCCTACTGGTGGGGAACAGGAAATTGAGGTTCCCGCACCTCGCAAGTATGAAGATTTGCCTACTGTAGCGAGTATGCCAGATGTATCTACAACATCCCGTTTAGGTATTCCATTGGCTAATACGCCAGAAGGTATAGCTAACATTCTTAAAAAGAATGATCCTGATATTAAATTTTCATCAGATATGTATGGCAATCCAACTGCTGTAAAAGATGGAAAAGCATATCATTTGGATTACCCAGGCATTAACAAATTAAGCACAGAACAATTTCTTGAAAAGGGATTAGTTTCTGCGCCATTTTTTGCAGGTGCGGCCTTAGCAGGTGGCCCTGTTTCAGCTCCATTAACTGGTGCGGTTGCTGGTGGCGCAAGTACTTATGCAACTAATTATTTAGCAAATTTAGCTGGTGCTCAAGAACCATTAAATTTATCAGAAGTGGGTTTTAACACTTTATTAGGTGCAGCTGCGCCTATTGGTGGTCGTATTCTTAGTAAAGCTGGTCCAGTAATCCCAACTGCTGCAAATCTTGAAAGTTATGCCGCAGGTGACGCATTTAACCAGCTTTCACGAGGTACGCAAACACTTCTTCTTAACAATGGCGAAAAACTTAGATTAATGGAAGCTGGGCAGCCATTCAATTCAGCAAGTGATCTTGCTTTAGATAATCCAGAATTAAAAGGCGTTGCTCAAGACATGGTTGGGCAAAATACACCTGCAGCTGATCGGATAATTTCAACTATTAATGATCGTGAAGCTGCTCGTCCACAACGTGTTATGTCTGATGTTGATCAAAACATTGGTCAACAAACGATTAATGAACGTGAAATGGCCCAATTACTAAATGGGTATAAGGGCGTTTTGAGCGGAGAGTTAAAGCCAATTCTAGATAATGCGCCTCCCATAGATCCATCAGGTGTGGTAGCCAAAATAGATGATATGTTGCCGACTGCCAAAGGTGACATTAAACAAGCTTTAACAAAAATTAGAGGTATGCTTGTTAATAAAGAGGGTACACCAGGCACTGGCCCTAGCGTAAATCCAATTATAGATCCTAAGACTGGCAATTTTATTCGTAATGAACGAATACCAGCTACTCCAGCTACTCCTCCTGTTTATGAAACAAGTGCAGAGGGGCTTGAAAATGCTCGTGTGGCAATAGATCGTATGATTAAATACGGCTATCAAGATGGGAATGTTGGCCTTATTCCTAATGCTGCAAAAAATCCCAATGTTACAGCCGTTAGAAATTCTTTATCCGATTTGTTGAAAAAACAAGTGCCTGGTTATGAAGATGTAATGGGAAAATATAGCAACATTTACGATCAAATGTTTGCAAATCAACGTGGCGATAAGTTATTTGCTAAGGGAGAGGATGCTACCCATCCAGAGTTAGTTCAAAGCCTCATGAATGATCCTGTTACTCGTGATGCTTTTATCGTTGGAGCTAGAGGTGCTGTCAATAACGTTTTAACTAATTCTCCTTCCGAAATGTCTGGTTTGGTACGGGCAGTTGGAGGAAATAATGCAAATAGCGTTATTAGAACCAAACTTGAAACAGTTTTTGGGCCCGATGCTGTAGATAATCTTGTTAATCTTGCTAATCGTGAACAAAATTATAAAAACACAGCGTCTAGTTTAGAGTCAACTTACAATAATTCTAGGGTTAATACTGGAACTAACGTAAGTGCTCAAACAAGAGAGCCTATTTTTACACAACATCCAGTACAACAATTATATCAAGCTGCTGTAGCTCAACCAGCTAACATAGCAGCGGAAAAAGTTTTGGGACGTACAGGTCCATCGTATGAAAAAAGCATGGGTGACTTTTTAACTGCTCCTGCTTCTGAGCTACCTAAGTATAAAACAGGTTATCAAAATGCTCTTAAAGCCAGAGGTACGGCTGTGGGAACAAGTCAGGCGATTAACCCTTTAATTAGTGGTCCTGCATCACAAACCTTTGAGAATAAAGATAACAATGAAGCCCGTGGTGGACGAATTGAGCGAAAACATGGTGGTAAGGTTGGTCATCAACACCTTGTTGATCGTTTGATGCGCCTTGCTGAAAGGGCTAAAAAAGAAGTTAACAAAGGCACTGAGCCATTGCTTAATGCCAATGATACCGCTGTTGCTAAAGCTTTGGCTGTTGCCAACAAACACATTTAGGGTGCTTAAATGACAAGCTATACCACTAACAAAAATCTTACATTGCCAGATTACAATTCTAGCAGTTGGAATACGCCCTTAAACAATGACTTCACTGCCATTGATGCGGCGTTTGGTGGTGTCTATACATTAAGCGTTGCAATAAGCTCAACGCCTGTTGTTTTATCTTCATCGGTTTATTTAAACCTAATTATAAATTTATCTGGCACTCTTAGTAACAAT